>Ga0210059_1005031_pt1 | contig 21270 bp, 11 predicted proteins | sample Ectturendosymbi2_FD_188042 | JGI IMG/M metagenome (GOLD analysis project Ga0210059, IMG submission 188042) | Ecteinascidia turbinata endosymbiont from Florida, USA - Sample 2 (SPAdes) (version 2) | ecosystem: Host-associated > Tunicates > Ascidians > Unclassified | place: Key West, Florida...
TTTTCACCTTTTCTGCTTCGAGCTTTTTTGTTTCTGCCTTCAGTTGCGTTAGCTCTCCATACAGGCTGATAGCATTGATGTCACAAATATTTAGGGGAGGGAAATGAGTGCTGTCTGTCACCAGTGTTAGGTTAGTCTTGTTTTGAGCCATTTGATCGAATAAAACCCAAATATCCTCAAGGTTTTTCTTTCCTGCATCGGGCCCTTTGTATCTTTTGAGTCCCTGGTCTCCAGGCTTGTTCAGTCTTTCATGTAGACATATTTTTGATGCCAAGATAGTATCTTTTTTGTAATAGTCCAGCATCGCTTTATCTAGATCCTGCCTGTTGCTCCGGTCTTTTTGCATGCCTATAAACCACAGGAGAGGGTCAACAACAATGTCTGTATCTGTGTCATTACACTTCCTGATCGCGTTTGACATACTCCTCATTGACTGTTGTCCACTTCATTCAGTCAAAATCAGTAATCTCAGATGAACAACTTATTCACTATACAAACCCTACAAACCTTATTAAAATAGAATAAAAAGCTCTCCCATCAAAGGTGTGATCTTTACCAGCTAAGCCAAACCAAAGGGTGAGAGCAGAACTACTGAACGCATGCACAGCAGGCATAGACACTAACATCTTGACTACGTTCACCTTGTTGCTAGTAATACGAACTCAACGCTATATGTGGAGTCTGGACAAAGTTGGGGCAGATGATGAAATGGATGCCGATGTTGTGCATTTGGCCTAACGTAACATCAATCGATGAAAAATTTGGAACACTGCTCGCTTCTGCGACAAGGTAGCAGAGGTGGGACCGGATCCGCATAACCTGATGCGACTCCGGCAGGATTCTACGTGTTTCCTTCGGACCCGGATCCGGACCCGGAGTCAAATATTTGGGAAAAACCGGACCCGGATTCGGAGTCAGAGCAGGATCAGGACTGGATCTCTGCTGAGCAGAGATGAGCACGGATCAGGACTGGATCAGGACTAAAGCCAATTTTGGCCGGATCAGGACTGGATCGGAGTGAGAAAATTTTTGCTGTTTTAATGTGATTATTCTGAAAATATCAAAAATTTTAGTTGTTATTCGATTTCACAGGTTTGCTAAATTGTAGTGCGTATTCTGCCATCTAATGCAAAAACTCTGCTGTGACTGTTTTGCAATTCGAACTGTAGCCTATCCACCTTTGTTCACATACAACGTTGAGTTCAAGTAGCAACGTGAACATAGTTGAGTGGTTAGTCTCTATGCCTGCTGTGCGATTGTTCCTTAGTTCTACTTCCACCATTTCCTTTGGCTTGGCTTGTGTTGCAACCTCTCCGGTGGTGTTGCGTTGATTGTGTGATTCACCACGAACGGGATGTGGGTGAAGAACAACACCATGCATATATGTGGCACGAACAAGCAATAAAAGAGTGATCGTGGCGTGGAAGCTCTGCCGATATTAACTTGTGAACCATTGAACGTAACGACTAGCGTACGCGGAGAGTGATCACGGCATGTGAACTCCATAGTTGCTTGCTGCCACAGTGCGAAGCTTTGCGCATATGCCGCTCGGGAGTTCCGATCGCAACACTTGTAGACGTTACAACTTTGATAGGAGTGCTTTTAATGTACTTTTTCAAAAAGTTTAGAGTTTAAGTTTCGGGTTTACCTTTAAGGTTTAGATTAACGGATTAGGTTTCAGGCTTAGGTTTTAGGTTCAACATGTAGGTTTTGGGTTTAGGTTTATGTTTTGGGTTTAGGATTTGGGTTTAGGTTGTGGGTTTAGGTTTTGGGTTTAAGCTTTGGGTTTAGGTTTTAGGTTTGGTTTTAGGTTTGGTTTTAGGTTTGGTTTTAGGTTTGGTCTTAGGTTTGGTTTTTAGGTTTGGTTTTAGGTTTGGTTTTAGGTTTGGTTTTAGGTTTGGTTTTGGGTTTGGTTTTAGGTTTGGTTTTAGGTTTGCTTTAAGTTTGGTTTTAGGTTTGGTTTTAGGTTTGGTTTTGGGTTTGGTTTTAGGTTTGGTTTTAGGTTTAGGGTTTTAGGTCATGTAAGAAGGACCTTATGCTAATCCAAGTGTATCGTCCTTGTCACTTGACCAATCCAAGCAATCAGATGCTCCTAATGGCAAAATAATTCCATCAGTGCTTTTCCCTCTAATGACAAATAGACACTTCCTTGTTAAATTTTGGTAATGCCAAAAGGCTGTATCTATTTTGCCGAATGAGTCAAAAACACTGCTGGAACTATTTTACCTTCAACTAATCGTATTTGGCTAAAGGTAAAATAGCTCCAGTAGATATTTTGCTTTATGAGGCAAAATAAAAATGCATGATTTTACATTGGCGGATCAGGACTGGATCGGACTGGTAATTTTTAAAAATTTTGCGGATCAGGAGTAGATCGGATTCAATTTTATTGGAACAGGGCTGGACTCGGACTGAAAAATTTCGCAGTCCGCTCATCTCTGCTGCTGAGTAGTGATAATCTCTTATCAAAGTAAAATGAAATCATCCAGGATTGCCATTGCAAAAGTGTTTTCCAATGATTTTTATAAGTTTTTAATAAGAATTCGTATTTTGTTGAAGGTGCATGGCATAATACGTCCTTATCACCCAAGTGTTTTTTCTAACAGGGAAGTTAAACAAAATCTGCAACAGCAAATTTTCTTTTCCATCATTTTTGTGATTCAGAAATGTATTTGAAGTACTTCGTCAACCGCGCGCCATCAGAGAGAAAGACAGCGCGTAATCGAGTTGTGCCGCGCGGTGCTCTGACTGTTAGGGAGTTTGTTCCTGGATTGGAAACTTTTGACTCAGTTTAGGATTTAGGAATTTTTCATTATTATTTTTTATTATTTGTTCGTATCATTATGGTGATCATGTACATCGTACATATCTCTGTCGTGTGCCCCTGTGAGTGTGACGCATAAAATTGTTTTTCTCACTCGAACATGTACTTTTAGTTTTTGTGTTCATTTTGTTATTTGGCAGTGGCTATAGGCTAGATTATTAGATACGCCTGTTGTTCTTGAAATTTGAAAACTTATGAATACGCCACTTGTGACGTAACAGTTACGCATGACAAGAGTGCAGTAAGCTTGGTAGCAACGAACCAAACAAAAGACAAACCCTAAGCCTATGGTTGCCTGTAAAAGACGGAGCTCCGTCAGGGCGGATCTTGTTAGCAGATCTTTGATGACGTAACCGGAGTGGAAAAAAGTTGAGTTGTGAAAGAAACAAAAGGAACAAATGCAAAGGAAAAATGTTTTTTCATTGCAACTGAATATGCGCTTCACGCAAACATGTAATGTATAATATGGAAGTTTGTGATGTTTAAAAAATGTATACTTTCACAACTGTTGAAACCAATTTTTTTGTCCCCGAACCATTGTGAAACTCAGATAACGAAAAATTATTAAACTTCAGAATAGACTTCTTTTACCGTAGTGTAATATCACCTTTTGCAATAAATTTATTTTTACTACTGTTTAGTTCTCAAGTCATTGCTCAACACCAAATATTAGTTTTAGCGACTTTGGTTACGTCATCAAACCTCCGCAACCAAGCTTCGCTATTTACGGAGCTCCGCCTTTTACAGGGTACGTAAGCCTATTACCCTGACCGTAGCCTTAACCTAACCCTAATCATAACCTTAACCTAATGTTAACCCTAAGCTAATCCTAACCTTAAGAATAAGATAACCTAACGCTATCCTATCCCTAACCTAACACTAACCCTTAAACGTCACACCTAAGCCTGAAAAAAAGTGAAGAAAAAAACAAAACGAAAGTTGGAAAGGTGAGAGTTGAACCTAAAACCATTAGCAAAGTAGCCATAATGCCCAACCACTACACCACGAGACCCACACCGTTTGAATGACAAACTGACCCTTTTATCAGGACAGGCGTATTCATAGTCACTTCGTTATTTTTCTCTCATGATACTGTAGGCTACAATGCATCTTCTTGAACACCTAACTTTTTGTGACAGACAGTTTGGAAAAGGATTTGCAGTTTGCCAGTTACCTCTGTAAGATCCTGGTTTCCATTAAAACCAATAAAATCATGTCTTTTTATATGCGGTAAGAATGATCTTTCCTAGGCTCAGAATAATTCCTTATTTAAGCTTGCAAACTCTAATTCAGAGGTTTCAAACTCAACTTGCTTTGTGGACCACATAACACGAGGACCTCATTGTGATGCTGATGCAATGGTGATACATGAACTTACTAGGCCTTAAAACAACTTTTACATCGTATTTCTTGTGAAAAGTATCATGAATCATAGGCAAATCATTTTTAGCCATCTCTACAATCATATTAATCATTTGTAGCTGTCTAAGAAACTTGTTCACTTGTTAGCCGAGCACTTTTAAACATCTGTGAATTAAATAACGCAAATGTTAAAAAGTACGTTAGCCACAGATTCGGGTGGCATAACACAGTTATTCAAATAAAACGCTGCGTTTGTCACTCAAGTGGCACTGTTGTGGTAGCGTAGTGGATGCGTTTATGCCTGCTAGGCTGCAATCTGAGTCTTTTGATACTTTGATCAACTTGCTAGGGTTTCTGGTTCAAAAGTTATGATCTATAATAAACAAACAAAGAAATTAATTCGATATTTAGATAATTACTTTGTTTGCATTAATTCATAATTTTTGAACCAGAAATGCTAGAAAGTTGATCAAGGTCTCAAAAGACAGATTCTCGCTTAGTTGCCAATGAAAACTTCAGGGAAATACTTCTGTCTTCCAGTTGGGCCCGGGTCACTCTAAGTCTTTCCGAGTCTTTTTAGGGCTTGAACAGCTCTCTAGCACAATCTACTGAGGAGCTATGGGGTTGGTAAGGCAACTGAAATATGCCTGTATTTTTCCTGATTTCCAAGTACGCTATGTTTGTAGACCAGCAGCCAATGTGTTAGTCGGATTAATAGCACCACAAGGTTTTCACACCATCTGAGCAGTGTGCTTGTGTGCTTCACACTCCTTTAAAATTAAGTATGCCATTCAGTGTTTTAAGTTTACAAATGTAAGGTACATTTATATGCAAATAATTGGTTTATGCAAATAACAAGTATGTGATTAACCGGACTATTTTCTTTGCGTGTGAATGGCTTTGGTTTGGGATTCTAGAACCCTATGCAATGAAGCGGTTTATGCATTTAACCAGTATGCAATTAGCTGAAATCATCCGCTCATATAAAACAAAAATTAGTTGTTAATTAGAAGTATATAGTTGCTAGTGTCAGAAGTCCCTCCTCACTGATGTTTTATGTGTTAAATAGATAAATAAAAACAACTTATTGCCATCTCATTAAATATGGGATACAAAATTGGGTCAAATCCTAAACAACACCAATTCGAAAAATAGTGGAACAAACATGCAGGTGGACTCGTTATGATGTACTGACAATGAATATTATGCACAAACGTTGTTGTTGTTCAGTATTCACAAAGTTACGTGTCATCAAACGACACAACACACATGGCGAAAAGGTACGTAAAACCTGAATATTTTGAGTCAAAACTGGAAACCTAAAGACTTTATGATGCACAACTCTAAAGGAAATATTTAGTACTGTATTTTTCAGACCATAAGGTGCACTAAAAATCTTTAATTGTCTCAAAAATCGAAAGTGTGCCTTATAACGCAGTGCACCTGATGTATGAATCTGGTTGTGCTTTCTCATCTAGAACCAATTGTACGCAGTAAGCGGTGCTATTTATTTCATTGCTAGTTATGATTTTTGTGTAAACACACCATCATCTTGCGTAATAAACCAACAACAAATGCAATGAGCAGCGTCTGAGAGTAGCTAGCACATACCACATATGGTATTACTCTGCGGGGCTCTTGAGTGCATTGCCGCACACAGAATCAAACACGCGCACAACTTTTATTTTATTCTATTCATGTCTAGCGGACTAGGCATGTGTGACAGATTAAACTGCCAGTTGTGACTCCAGCACTAGGGAGTTATTGTGAAGGAGTTGAATACAGTTTGACTAAGTTTTGCTTCATTTAATGCGCCTTACAATCTGATGCACCTTGTGCAAAGTTTCATACCGTAGTAGAAAGCAACAATAAGAGATCACATGCCATGCTCATTGCTAGTTAATACCACATACATATAGGTGCTATTCTTCTTTAAGCAACAAGACACCACATAAGTGATGCAGCTAAATTTGCTTGCAAAGTGTTTTACTAGGACAGTGTTTTTCAACTGAGGTTCTGCGGAACCCCTGAGTGGCTGCCAGGGGTTTTGCTGAAACAGACCAAAATTGTCTGGGACAAAATTTGCAGCCACAGTTTATGCGGTTGTAGCAATACAGACATTTGGATCATTGCATAGGGCTCCACAACCAATATAGATTTTGCGCAAGCCTGGGTCGCTGTTCACTCTGATGTAGTCATGTTTTTTGATGCGCGCTGAATGCCTTGTCTTGCTAAAGCCAAGTAAAACAGTCAAGCACCAGCATGCAACCTGATTTTTTCACAGGCAGTCACCTGCCTACCGTGCAAAAACCTATGAGCGAATGTTGCATTATAGAGCAGTTTATCAGGATGTTTGTGCAGCGAACTTGATGTAGTCTGAGGGCTGCGTGCTGTTAACACTTTGAGAGCCAGCGTACGATATATTCGTACTTCGATTTCGGCCTAAAAAACAGCAGTTTTCGGTTGCCTTACCAATGCCCTAGCTCCTCCGCCGATTGCGCTAGAGAGCTGTTCAAGAGCTCAAACGTATGGACCAGTCTAGTAGATTGCACTCGAAAAAAATTTTTTTGGTTGGGGGTTATGGATTTTTTGTGACTGACATCATAAGTAAAGTAGTTTTAGGGTCATTTTGGCTCATGTTGCCTGGCCTTGGGCACAACCACTAGGCCAAAGTGTTTTGCTGAAGTTTTCATTGGAATCTAGACTCGAGTCCGAGTCTTTTGAGCCTTTGATCAACTTTCTACCGTTTCTGGTTCAAAAGTTATGATCTAAAATAAACAAATTAATTAATTATCTAATTAGCTAATTAGTCAAATATTTTTACTAACTAACATCATAACTTTTGAACCCGAAACCCTAGCAGGTCATCCAAAGTATCAAAAGACTCGGATTGTAGCCTAGTTTCCAGTAAAAACTTCAGCGAAATACTACCACCTAACGGTTGGCTCCCAGGGCCAGGCAAAGTGGGCCAAGGTGGATTAAAAGTCCTCCACTTATGACGTCACTCACAAAAAAACCACAACCCCCAAGCAAAAAAAATTTTTTCGAGTGCAGACTAGAAGGCTTGCTGCGTCTTTTGAGACTTTTACCAGGTCTGTAGAGCATACCGGACCGGAGAAATTCCCGCGCAAAGCCACGTGCGTTTAGGCTTTTTTTTTTCTGGAAGTCCCCGAAACCACCTGGGTGCCAAAGTGTTAACAGAGAATTTGCATTAGTCAGAGACGAAGTGCCAACTTGGGTTTCTGAACATTCCATGCAGAACAGCAACGTAGCGGCTTTCATGAGTGCACGGCATAGAACAGTAACGGCATGCATATCGGATGATATGCATTGGCATGCCGATGCATCGGTCAAGCTCTAATAACTGGGATTGTGCTAGGCATCTGCCCAGGTAGTGATTGGAATATCAACTCAATAATCTTATTATTTTAAAGAATCAGTAATTTGTGAAAGAAAATTTATATGACAGAGAAAATGTGCCCCAACAAATGATCATTTTTGCCAACATTTTATATTCATTTATTTGTGCTAGTGCAGGAGCATGAAAGGGCCGGAACCTTGTCAGTCAGAAGATTTGCTTCAAGAGTTTTTAGCTTAGTGAAAGGTAATGCATATTACATTCGAAAGATGTGCTGGTAGCCTTCTGTGCTATTTCTTAAGTGAACTAAAGTGTGTCACTGCAAAAATGACAAAAAGACTGCTGGTGTTGGTGCTTATCATGCACAGTATTAAGATTTCCTATGAAAATCATAAACACTAAATATATTGCTGGTGCATGAGATGGTTGAAGCTACGTTGGTCGCCAGCTCACTTATGTATGGATTGATTGTTTTTGAAAATTGTCCATAGTTGTACTGTGATGTAACTGTTGTAATACTTACTCTCTGATTGTGTACACTGTACGATCATCTGTGGGGACTGAAGTGATGAACTCACTTCTCATTTTATTATCCGCCTGCTTAAGCCCATAATGGTCCATTCCCAAGGCAGGTTAATAAAGCTATAATGACTTGATTGAAGTTAATGGATCGTTTTCTGTGTACTAATTGAATCATAACATGGTGATGCTAAGATGAAGTATTTGTTTTCATTTGTAAATGAATGCCATATACTGTTTTGTATTCGGGGATTAGGATATAAAATTCAAAAACACTTTGCTGTGGATATCTATTGCGTTGTGAGTTTTATCTCTCAAATATAAAATGGGTGATGAAGATGCAAACCAGAAGCCTAATCAGGTATGTTGTGTAGCCATGTGAATGTATATTGAAAGACATGTGTAGACTACGCAAACCTAGGTTGTTCAGCATCTTCCCTACTGGTGCATGAGACATCTCATGCTTCTGCACCGTTGGTTGTTTAGTGGCAGGGCTGTGGAGGTAGACTCAAATTTCAGGCTCTAGCCCTGACTGCAACATCAAAGTTTTTTGGCTCTCACTCAAATGATTTGGTCTAGTGAAAACTAAAAACCATTGTATTTGTACAATTGTAGTATCACACTAGCATAGATGAAGTGTCATGAAATTATATATTTGATGGACATGCAAAAAGTTTGGGAAGCCCTGATGCACACATCAGCAAGGAAAATTGTGTATGCATATATCGCAGGGTTGATTGATTTAAATCAGTGATTTATGTCATGATTTAAATCAAGCAATACAAATCATGATTTAAATCAAGCAATAAAAATTTAAAAAATCATGTCGTTTTAGAGCTTTGTGTGTTGTCTATGACGCATTTAAATAGCATTCTAATAGGTTTTCACATGGCCTGTGCAGTATTAGTGTAGAAAGCAAAGAGTTTTTATGATGACACAAGTTAAAAACACTTGAAGTTTTATCAATCATACCATCTGTGAGGTCACAGATCCTATGTCATTTAACTGCAAATATGACATGTGGACTGAAATTACTAACCCTTGCAGATTCAGAAGTCATAACTGTTAGAGTGCCATAAGTTTGAAAGTGTAGACTGGCATAAAGTGACAGTTGTATTTCAAATCCATCAAATAGGAAGGCTGTTGACTGTAAACATAGTTATAGAACCTATTTTTGATTCATGAAACAGATATATTATTAATATAGGTTTTTAACATTCTATGCATGTGTGCCATGAGTGTCAATGAAATTACTAAAGTGGTAGTTTTAGTGTTGGCATTTCAGTAAATATTTTATTTTGTACACCAGTACTGGTGTTGTGAACTTATTTGCATTAAGGAGTATTGTATAAGCGCAAAATAGTTTGAATGAAAGTTCAGCTATTTCTAGTCAGGCTTGATTGATTTAAATCAGTGATAAAATTAAAAAATCATATGCAGTTTTGAAGCTTTCTGTGATTTGTATGACACATTTAATTGGTATTTCAATCGGTTTCACTTTTTATGACAACACAAGTTGTAAAAGCAATTTAAATTGTATCAATCAGAGCAACTCTGAGGTCAAAGATTCTATGTCAACTAACTACAAAAATGATATGTGGATTGAAATCACAAACATTTTGCAAACTCAAACTCAGGCAAGCTCAGAACATTTGCAAACTCAGCAAAATTAGTGGCTCAGTGTGGGGTTTCGAAGTACGAGTATCTCATACACTGGCACCAATGGTCCTAATATGAACACAACTGTAGGAGGGGGGTCTAAAAAGAAGCAAAAACCCATTTTGAACTTCTGTCACATTTTTTAAGAAGCTGAAAATATTTATTTACCAAACCTCCATGAGTAGAAATAACAAGCATAATGCAGAATTTTTTAAAATTTAAATTTGTTTGCAAATTTGCATCAACAGCTTAAACTTTGATGTCAAAGTTTGGAACTAAACAATTTTTATGAAGTCTACAACTTATATACATTTTATTCATAACTATGATATTTTTCTAATATTTTGACTGCAGATTTGCATTCCTAGACACTTGATGAAACACATAGAAATTCATTTTTGTGCAGCTATATTTTTTATCATAGCTGGGGCATTCCATTATAATTCAACAAATGATTGTAACCCATATTCTCAGATTATCATTATTTTCAGATAGGTTATTCACTGCAAAAATCTAAGAAAAAGAAAGATCGAATTTGGTCTACCGGTTTCTGAGATTGGGTGTTTAAAGTTTTGGTCACCACTAAGTGGTGCGAGTGCTCCAAAAAACAAAATCCTGTTTCTTTTGATCCACTGATGCTAGAGATGTGATAAAAGGGTCAATTCCACCATTTTAGGACATGCTGATTTCAAATATGATGATATTAAGTGAAATATTTTCAGAAAAATATTTATTAGCCACTTTTTAAAAAATTTTAGTAGCGATATAAACATGTCTGAAAACCTGTGTTTGCATGGCTTTCCGAAAAATTTTTTTTGTGATGAAGTATGAAAAGTCAATTATTCAAAACACTTGAAACCTAAGACAGGTTTTTTAAACAAACTTTTTAATCTTAGATTGAATGAAACTATGTTTTTTGCTATTGAGTATTTCACCCTCCACTAATTTGCATTTGTTAGTGATGAGATTTCTTAACCACACAGCTTGGTAATGTGATGATACTATGTATGCAGTAGCCAATCAACTAGTTGCAAAGTTTATTTGCACATTTTTATAGGCAAAACGTGATCAAACCTACTGTTCTTAACACGTTCAGTGCCAGGGTATGATATATTTGTAGTTGGAAATTGGCCTAAAACCCGCAATTTTAGGTTACCCTGCCAACAGCAAAGCTCCTCTGCTGATTGTGCTGGAGAGCTGTTTAAACCCTCAAAAGATTTGGCAAGTCTTCGTGTCTGCAATGAAAAAAGATTTTGGGGGTTATCGTTTTTTGTGAGTGACGTCATAAGTGAGGTAGGTTTTTGACCATTTTGGCTCATATTACCTGGCCTCGGGCCCAACTGCACCAAGCCTATGGTGCAGCAGTTTATAACTACTGTTTTGAAAAAGTTAGCAAACTTAACAACAATGAGGTATAGGTCAGCTATATATGTTACTTGTATTTGAAGTTTTGCTGTCAGTTGTTGCACCATAGGCTTCACATCTTCTCTTAGTTATTATATGAAAATGATAGATAGCTTAATTGGAAAAAGAACTGGAAACAAGTGTCATTGAAAGTGGTATAGCCAAAAGCTTGATTTGAAAGCTTTAACTGGGCTTATTGCAGAGGAGATGGAATTGGTGAAATGGAGGTCTCAGATTGATGTTGAGGATAAAGATCTATCATTCATAAATATTTGCTTTCATCATTACTGTAACTTGCTGAAAAGGTACTACACAACTTGTAGTTGAAGCTGTACAGGAACATTTTTGGCATTCATGACTCAAAGAAAGCAAAGATCAAGGGAAGTGGTGAAATTTCATCGGATGGTAAAAGCATTGCAAAAAAATTTACATCCATTGTTTTTGCACCAAATTTGTGTTTCACTTGCTGAAAGAAACTAGGAAACCAAAAGGACAAATATGATGAAATGTTACAAGATCCAGATATAGCACTATGTCAGAATCAAAGCGTAGTGAGATATGGTCTGTGAAGATTCAGAAGAAATAGAAAAATAAAAAAGCTTTGAATTCGGTCTAGGAAATGCCAAATTCAAAGTTAGGTGCTGATACTTAAAAGCCTTTCAGTCCTGCGTGCGCCACTTTTCTTGCCGAGCTTTGCAATCCTATAACTCGCCAGGTGATTGAGCTAGAGAACTGTTCAAACCCTCTTTGGATTCAGCAAGTCTTGTAGTCAAAATCGAAAAAAAATTTTTCGTTTTGGGTTTGAGCTTTTCTGGGGGGAGCTTTTTGCATTATTTTGGCCATCTTTTCCTGGCCCTGGGCGCCATCCCAATGGGCCATTTTTTAGACTCAAAGTTTAGTTGAAAACTAGGTCAAAATCCACGTCTATAGAGGCTTTGATTGACTTTCTAGTATATCGGGAGTGAAAATTATGGCTCATAAACCAAAAATTGACCAAAATTGTGCTCCCTCAAAAGTCACTCTTGGGGGCATTCCACCGCAGGCAGTAACTCACCGTCAGATTGAGCTAGAGAGCTGTTCAAACCCTTTAAAGCAGAGGTTCCCAACCTTTTTTGCTGCTCGTACCCCTTTGTCAGGTCAGAGCATTCTTAGTACCCCCAAAAAAATTTTGAGATATATATTGCTCTATAAGAGATATATAAGCTGCTCTGTGACCCAAGGATCTTCGTACCCCTTGATGTTCAATCTCGTACCCCTTGGGGATACGAGTACACCCGGTTGGGAACCCCTGCTTTAAAGACTCATGAAGGTATGTACTTTGCAATAAAAATAAACATTTCAGTTTAGGATGTCTGGTTTTTTTAATGCTTATATAATGATAGGATGTTTATGTTATTTTTTGCTGACGTCAGCATTTTTGCCCGACCTCCCTTTAAGACCCGCAGGAGCCATTTAAATGACACAATTTTTTTTTAGTTTAGCTGTTTTTTGTTTACATTTCGGGACTTTGAAGGGTCCGAACGGGTTTTTAGCGTTCGTGGTTCCAAGATTAGGGCCAAAAAAACTTCAAATTAATTTGGGAAATCCCCCCAAAAGTATTGAGAAAAGCCCCTTACCAATTAGCTGTTTTTTCGCCTAACTTTTGAACCAGAAGCGCTAGAAACTCAACCAAGCGCTCTAAAAACGCGTATTCTGCCCTAGAATCCCAAAATACTGCGAGCCAAAATATTGGCTTGCGGAATCGGATGATGACGTCATATAATTAACTAAAAAACATGTCCCTGTCATGATCCCATTGGCCCAAAACCCCCAAACCAAATTTAAATAATTTTTTTTTTATTCTAATCTACACAATGCCACTAGTCATTATGGGGTTTGAACAGCTCTCTAGCTCAATCTGCTGCCAGTTATGGCTAGCCAATGTTTGCCCTGCAAGGGCAAATTATGCCTTCTCTGAAAAGTTTTGAATTAGGCCAAAAACTAGGTTTTTGACCCATAATTTTGGCTACAGATATGCTAGCAGGTCAATCCAGGGCTCTATAGATGTGGATTCTGACCTAGTTTTGAACAAAAGTTTGAGCCAAAAGAGTGGGTCAATGAGTTGGGGCCCAGGGCCAGCCAAAGGTGGCAAAAATTTCCAAAACATGCCTTCTTTGTGATGTGACCTCCAGAAATCCCCCCACCGAAAACGAAAAACGTTTTTTTTCAATTTTGAATACAATATTACTGAATCCTTGGATGATTTGGATAGCTCTCTAGCTCAATCGCCTGGCGAGTTATAGGATTGCAGAGCTCTGCAAGATTTGGGGCTTTTGCGGGTCTGAAAGGGTTAACCAAACTCTTGAAACATTATTGCAAACCACACAGGGTGCCAAAAGTTTGATGGTCTTGCAAAAAATGTTGATAATAACTTTTCTGTGTGTGACAGAACAGATACCATGGAAGTATCAATCAGTTCTAGTTCTGCTACAACTGACCAAGACGGCGTTAGTGTCTGTGATCTGAATGAGCCCCATACCTGAGCATATGGTAGCTGTTCAGTTGTGTTTGTTCCATTTACCAAAATCTTCAGTTTATTGCAATAACATATGGATTGAATTATATGACATGATGGAAATGATTGCATGTGATTTATTAAACAAGCAATGCATGCTCCATCACTGCTGTAACTGTCCAGGGAAACAAAATCTTATTTTGTACTAAAAACAGTTGCCAAACTTCACTGAAAATAATACTCTGTGTTCAAACAATGAGAATCCACAGATCAAGCCAACTTCAAGTGTCTGTGAAGCACTCTTTAAGATGAGCACCTGAATTTTCTCAGCGAGTGTTTTTGCCTCATTAAATCATACTTTTACTGCAGCCATTATCTTATTCAGATCATGGTCACAAACACTGTGTTGGTCTGTTGTAGTAGATCTGGAACTGATTGAACTGAATGATACTTCCATGGTATCTGTTCTGGCACACAATGAAAAGATATCACTGGGACAACCAAAAGTCAAATTTTTTCTGCCTTTTTTAAAGCTTATGAAATGTCCACAAACCAAATTTCACGCTCATAGCCTGAGGGAATCCCAAGTTCTTAGGTAAAAAAAACCCATAGTCAGCAAAAACCAACACCATAGCTCTTCTGATTGCGCTAGAGAGCTGCTCAATAGCTTAAACGGATCGGCCAGTTTTCTAGTCTGCACTCCAAAAATATGTTTTGGTTGGGGGTTGTGGATTTTTTGTGATTGACATCATAACTGAAATAGTTTTTGGTTCATTTTTGCTCATGTTTCCTGGCCTAGGGCCCAACCGCTAGCCCAAAGTATTTCGCTGAAGTTTTCATTGGAAACTAGGCTCGAGTCGGAGTCTTTTGAGCCTTCGATCAACTTCCTAGCATTTCTGGTTCAAAAGTGATGATCTAAAATAAACAAATTAAATAATTAGCTAATTAGTCAAATATTTTTATTAGTTTAGATCATAACTTTTGAACCTAAAACCCCAGCAGGTCATCCAAGTGTCAAAAAAAGGTGGGAGTTAACTTTTGAAAATTTTGGTGAGATTTTTCAATGTTTTGTGAAAAACTGCAAAACCTATGCTCTATAGCGGCTAATCCTGACCAGCTGGACAAAAACGAATGCGATTTTTGGACTCAGCGCTCCCCAAACCCCCCAAAGACGTTACAAACTTCAAGTCCCCAAAAATCCTATATACCAGTGTTATCATCACATTACCAAGTTGTGTGATTAAGAAATCTCATCAGCAATTAATGCTAGTTAGTGGAGGATGAAATAGTAAGCAGCAAAAACAGTTTTATTCAATCTAAGATAAAAAAAGTTTGTGCAAGAAACCTAACTTTGGTTTCAAGTTTTTTGAATAATTGACTATTTATACATTATCACAACAAAAAATTTTTTGAACAGCTGTTGTAAACACATGTTTTTGGACATGTTTATATGGCTACTAAAATCTTTCAAGTGGCTATAATTTTTTTTCTGATAATATTTCATAAAAATAACATCATATTTGAAATCAATATGTCCTAAAATGGAATTGACCCTTTGATCACATCTTTAGCATCAGTGGATCAAAAGAAACAGCATTTTATGTTTTGAAGCACTCTGCACGACCTAGTGGTGGCCAAAACTTTAAACGTCCCTATCTTGAAAACTGATGGACCAAATTCAAAAAAATTTTTTCTTCGATTTTTGCAGTGAATAACATATCTTAAAATAGTGAAAATTGAGAGTATGGGTTACAAAATTACAAAATATTTGTTGAATTGTAATGGAATGACCCAGATGCAAGTAAATAAGCATTTGCCTGCACATGAAAAACAGTGTTGACAAGGTAAATCTCCACCCCTAGTAGCACAATTTAAACAAACTATGATTCAAGAACTGTATGAGATGAAAATTCTTTAAAACTGCCAGAGCCAGTAGATTTGCTTTTCAGTCCCACGTGAGCCACTTTTGTTGCGTCACTTTACACCACTATATCGCACTAGCTGATTGAGCTAGAGAGCTGTTCAAACCCTCTAAAATGCGAAAGTTGTGTTTTTTAGATTTTTTAAAAATGGAAAGTTTTTTAATTTGATTTTTTGTAGGTGATGTCATAATGGGGTATGTTTTAGGCCTTTTTGACCGAGGTCACTGGGCCCTGGGCATGAATTTCCATAATGTAGACAAGCTCGGAGCTATCTCTGTTTAACATGGTCAAATTGGCCTGTTCAGTCTCATAACGAAGGTCGGTGACATTTTGTTGGTGTAGTGGTTCCAGGCAGGCCAATGCAGAGTGAAGACAGTATACAATGCTCGAGCATGAGTCAGCGAGAATGCTTGCGATATTGGAAAACCATAAGGCGCTTGCATGGAGCAAAACAACGTTTTTTACAGAGTTCTATGGCCAATAACAGAACACTAACGTGATAGGTCAACGAGAGTTAACAGTGACTCTGGTGGGAGATATAGCATCGGTTTACCAAATGTTTTTTGATATTGGAGAACCACAAGATGCTTGTATGATGCGAAACCGATTTTTTTGTGAGGAGTTGTAGGTATTTTTTAATGTTGGGTAAGGTGATGTTACATGCCGAGTTTTTGTGAAGAATTGTGGGTATTTTTTCTAAGTTCTGTAAGATGATGCCATGTGCTGATTTTTTGTGAAGAGTTGCAGGTATATTTTTAATGTTCTATAAGCTGATGCTACATGCCAGTTTTGTTGTCAACACTTCCTACCTGCTGGTGTTTTTACAGTGCAAATTATAAGCTTAGTTTATGCTACAAGTTTGATTAGGCTGTGTCTTTCTTCTTAAGTAAGTCCAAACAGGCAGTGTTGGCAGGTAAATACAATTTCTGTAATGCAAACATGATTAAAAAATGCTTCACCAAAGGAAGTAGAAATGAAACCTTGCTGCTTCCCTCCAAAACATCAGTACACTCAACTTAAGATTTTTACTGAACCTTTAGGCCACTTCTCAAGCTTGTATTGCAGACAATATTAGGTACTCATTGGTGCATCTTGTAACCAAGCTTGACTTTGAACAAAACAAGATGCAACTTCCTCACAAAATTTCTCATAGGCTTTGTTTAGTCTTTATTCTCATCACCTGGTTTACTGTCTAGTAGTGTAGAATTTGCATAAAGCTGAACATAAACAGCACAATAACAAACTTAAACTGTATATGAATAACCAGTGCTGTGGAAAAAGGAATCCGCAGTTTTAAATATCAAAAAGGGTTTTCAATGCATTATAATATACTATATTTTCCAGCTAATAAGCCGATTTTCTGGACCTACTTTTGCAACCTAATTTTCTGGGGTCAGCTTATTGGGCGGATATAGCTTTGGACCAAAAAAAACAGCAGTCAAAATTGGTCACAAAAACATGTATTACAGATAACTAAAAGTACATACGGTAAAAAACAACAAAACAATGTCAGCAACACAACTTTATTAAAAGCCATGAAATTCATCATCTTCATCAGTAGAATCGTCGAATAACAAATTCCATTCTTGACCAGACACTTGGTCATCATACGGGTGATTTTCTGGTTTTATCACCCGTAGTTCAGTGGATACTTCGCTGTCTTCCTCCTCGTCATCCAACCACAAGCGGCTTGCCTGCGCACTTACGCACTAGGCTAAAGGAAGCTCCCAGTAGCTTTCGTGCTACTAGGGATGTTATACTCAGCGCGTCGCATGTAGCAGCCACCGTGCTGCTGCATCACTCCCCCTTCTCTCTTTAAGCGGGAGCCGTGCTCCGAGTGCTATCACAGGCGAAGCCTCGTGCAGTTTCGAACTCCCTACCACACCGTGCCTGCATCTCCACCATTGAAATCATCTCCACCATTATAAAGAACATGCGTTGGTGCGTAATGAATGTAACGCATACCTGACAAACTTTGTTGCAAAAAGAAAAAAGGTACCGGTAGTTAGGTAACGAAATTTTCTGATTCGGCTTATTAGGCGGTAATAGGGAAAAACTCTCATTTTCAGAGCTAAAAACTAGCCTCGGCTTATTCGCCGGGTCGGCTTATTAGCCGGAAAATACGGTATTCAATAATTATATTGATGAAGTAAATGTGATAATCTCAAAGATAAACTTGCTTGATAAATAAATTTTTTTCAAACTACACTACTTTATCACTTTTTTTAACTACTAAGCTCAACTTCTTCACAGGTGTCTAGCAATAAACCTTATTAACTCCTTGAGAGCCAGCCTGCGGTATATTCGTACTTGGATTTCGGCCTAAAAAACAGCAGTTTTCGGTTGCCTTACCAACGCTCTAGCTCCTCCACCGATTGCGCTAGAGAGCTGTTCAAGAGCTCAAACGGATCAGCCAGTCTGGTAGATTGCACTCGAAAAAAATGTTTGGTTGGGGGGAGTAGATTTTTTGTGACTGACGTCATAAGTGAAGTAGTTTTAGGGTCATTTTGGCTCATGTTACCTGGCCTAGAGCCCAACCGCTAGGCCAAAGTGTTTCACTGAAGTTTTCATTAGAAACTAGGCTCGAGTCCGAGTCTTTTGAGCCTTTGATCAACTTTCTAGCATTTCTGGTTTAAAACTTATGATTTAAAACAAACAAATTAATTAATTATCTAATTAGTCAAATATTTTTACTAACTTACATCACAACTTTTGAACCCGAAAACCCAGCAGGTCATCCAAAGTATCAAAAGACTCAGATTGTAGCCTAGTTTCCAGTAAAAACTTGAGCGAAACACTACCACCTAACGGTTGGCTCCCAGGGCCAGGCAAAGTGGGCCAAGGCGGCCAAAAAGTCCTCCACTTATGACGTCACTCACAAAAGACCGTAGCCCCAAGCAAAAAAAATTTTTTTGAGTGCAATATACTAGACTGGCCGATCCATTTGAGCTGCTGAACAGCTCTCTAGCGCAGTGGGCGGAGGAGCTAGGGCGTTGGTAAGGCAACCGAAAACTGCTGTTTTTTTGCGAAAATCGCCGCAACCAGGCGGCTCTAAAAGTGTTAACGCCTCTAGTAAACAAACGCAAGGTTAGCATCCTTTGTCATGTGATTGAATGGGCCAATCATATCATGTTAAACGGAAGTAGCTCTGAGCTTGTCTACATTTTTGAAATTTGTGCCGTGGGCCCCAACTCCAATCTGAGCAAATTTTTTGACTCAAGTCTTTAGTGGAAACTAGGTTATCATACGAGTCTTTAGAGCAGGGGGGAACCTATTTATTATCCCAGGCCGCAAAATCAATTAATTTTATCCTAAAATTCTACCTTTATCCAACCATGAGGAAGAGTGACTTCCTTTCGACTTAACAATCTAAGTACCTGTTTATCATGGAGCTTCTTTTTGAGGCGATGTTGTACTCTAACTTGAGTAATGAAATTTTGATGCAGGCCATATTAGATGTCCACGTGGGCTACAGGTACCCTACCCCTGCTTTAGAGTCCTTGTTTGGCCATCTAGCGTTTCTGGTTGAAACATTACAGTCAAAAAAATTTGATTTTTTACCAAAAGTTCGTTTTTTTGGCCATAACTTTTGAACCAGAAATGCTATATATTGAAATGGGGTAAAAAAAGCAAAAAGTTTAAGTTTGTATTTTCCCCAAAACAAGCTAAGGTATTAATAAAAGTCTTCGCTCAACTGTTGTTAAAGTAAAAATTTCAGCCAACTGACAGCAGGCATGCATCAGGGCAAATGACGACTCGAGCAGGGGAGCATTGAAATCCACTAAACGCGTGTGATTGGGTGACGTGGTGATAACACTGATTACGTTGAAGAGGCACATTAGATAAGGGAGAACAGATAAAGTGGAATAAAATAACAGCAAGGTTAAAAAGATAAAAATAAAATAACAGCAATAAAACAAACTGTGCGTTGAGTCTAAAAATCGAATCAAAACATAATATCATATCAAGTCAGTCACAGCCAAATGTCGTTTTATAGATATTTGGGAAAAGGTCTGAACTTTTTTCGTTAATGACGTTGGGTGTGGAATTAATAAAAAATGATTCAATAAAACGTCTTTTTCTAAAATCGTTCTCAAAAGCAACAATCTGAGTTTTTGACCAGTTCATTCGGTGATCCAATTCTAATGTGTGTTTAGCAAGGACACTCTTTTCTGGATGAAAGTTTTTTATATAGTTAATGTGCTCTTTTTTACGTGTGTTGAATGACCTTTTTGTTTCTCCAAAGTACTTTTGGTCGCAATTACCACACGGTACGCAATATACCGCGCCTTGACGTTAAAAGGGTGGACAGGATCTTTTCCATTTCGAAGTTTGTCGCCAATTGTTCGCATCGGTTTAAAAAACGCTTTGATTTTGTAATCACTTAGGCATCTTTGCAGCTTTTCCGATAATCCACGATAATATGGTAGTACCACTGAGGATCAGTTCGCTGTCGTTTTCTTGGCGTTGTTCGAAATTGGTGATAGAGTCGTTAATGCAGACGGATAACCATTGTTCATGAGTGCTTGTTAAATGCGATTGATCTCTTCTTTGTAGTTGGCTTCACTAGAGGTCAGACGTTCTGCTCTGCATAGTAATGTTTTAATAACTGCTTTTTTATGTTGTAGAGGATGGTCTGATCGAAAATTCAGATATCGGTCTGTGTGAGTTGGTTTTCTGCAAACAGTATAGTCCAAATAGCCGGTATTTTCACGGGTTAGTTTCACATCCAGGAACGCCAGAACTCCATCACTTTCTGTTTCTTTTGTAAATTTAACAGTAGGTTCAATGCTATTTAAGAAATTGAAAAATTGCTGCAAATACTCCAGTTTTATGACAACAAACGTGTTGTCTACATAATGTTTCCAAACTTTAGGTGGGTGGTGGAATTCTGACATTGCTTTATTTTCAATGTCTTCCATAACTAAATTCGCCAAAATGGGTGACACTGGTGAACCCATAGGTGTCCCAAATATTTGTTTAAAGTACTTTCCTCGGAGTGCAAAATATGATGATTGCATACAAATATCCAATCCCTCGCAAACGTCTTGTATCGACCAATTTGTACGTTCTTGAAAGTTGTTGCATTCTGTCAGACTTTTCTTGGCTATTTCTACTGCTAAAGTTGTCGGGATATTTGTGAACAATGATACGACGTCAAAAGACACTAAAATTTCATCGTTTTCCAATCGCAAGTTGGTAATGGATTGAACGAAATCACTTGAATTACGTACATGAAATTCCATGTTGCCAACCAGTGGTGCTAAAATATTGACTATCTTTTTAGACAAGGCATATGTTGGCGAACCGATAAAAGACACAATAGGACGTAGTGGAATATCAGGTTTGTGGACTTTAGGTTGGCCGTATAACCTCGGTGCATGGGCATCCGAGCTTTTTAAGTTGAAGCATTCACCTTGTGTAATTTTTTTGGTTATCTAAAAGCGTTGAGATGAACTTGTTAAACAGTTTTTCGGTTTTTGCAGTCGGATCTCGTTTAAGATTTTCATACGTTTCATCATTGCTTAGCACTTTAACGAGTTTCTCGTCATAATCTTGTTTCTTCATAATAACTGTCATGTTCCCTTTATCGGCCTTTATAAAGCACATTAACAAACACCAAATTCTTGCGTCTGTGGAACAAGGTATTTGGAAACTACCACCAGGTGAAGCTGATATTGTCCGAAGTAAAGTTACCTCCATCTTAAAGCGTCATAACTCCATTGAA
>Ga0210059_1005032_pt1 | contig 21268 bp, 13 predicted proteins | sample Ectturendosymbi2_FD_188042 | JGI IMG/M metagenome (GOLD analysis project Ga0210059, IMG submission 188042) | Ecteinascidia turbinata endosymbiont from Florida, USA - Sample 2 (SPAdes) (version 2) | ecosystem: Host-associated > Tunicates > Ascidians > Unclassified | place: Key West, Florida...
GCCCCAAAATTTTGGTTTGGCCCTTTGACTATTTTTTGGCCCTTTTCCAGGATAGATTTGGCCCCTTGCAAAAATTAGATCTGACCACCCTGGGTCCTGTCTGAGAAACCATATTTTTTCACATTTTTGACTAATTGATTGCAGATTTCACCAAATACCTAAATATTGAAGATTTTCGATTAGAAAATTTTGTTAGGGGTCTTAGAGTTTCTGATGTGGAAGTACATTCATCAGAATACCTAGGCTGAGTGTTGCTTGCTGCAGTTGTAGAGGTAGCAGTGATTTGCCGTTATTTAGGTGGTGCACGTGTTTGTTGCTTTTGTTCAGATTATTGTTGATCGCTTTAACACTTATCGAGGATGGTAAATTTGTCTCAGTTAATGGCTACACATGGAAATTAAGTTGGTCTGTTACGATCTTTCATTATAAACTTGTTTTACTGTTGAGCTACAATTGTGATTGAGGAACACTGCCATTTCATAAATTGCAAAGTATGGGTTCATGACTTTGTGACTGCTGATAAATTTGGAAAAAATGGTTGGCCCTTTTTAAGCCCCTTCTCTTAAAATTTGTCTCTTTTCTGGGCTCGATTTGGCCCCTTGGCAAAACGTAGGTCTGGCAACCCTGATCGGAGTGGTTGAGAGTAGACTACGGACTAGAGCTGCTGTTCAGCCTTCGTGGGAATAAAGTAAAACAGTGAGAAACCAAACTTTTTACTAGATAGTCAAGCCAGATGAAGAAAAATAGCATATTTTCTTATGTGAAGCGAAATAGTATCAACAGCGAATGTGTGGACGGTAATGAGTAGTGCAGTTCAAATGTGAAAGAGGTGTCTGATCCGCAGCGGACCAAATGTACTTCTACTGTCAAAGTTAGAAAACGGGACGACACACATTTGAGATACGGGTTCTTTTTGCAAAATTCTGAATGTAGCAGATACGTTCCAGAAATGCAAGAACAACCGAGTCATTAAATTTCTTGCTTTTTTAACTTCTGTAATAACTGTTTATTTGTTGAAGTGTCTTTTAACGAAATATTTGATTTTCTTACAAGTAATTCGTGTTTTTAAATTTTTGTTAATGGGGGTTCCATGACAAACGCGAAAGTATATCAGGGGTTCCATAATGACAAAAAGGATGAAGAGCACTGATGTAGGTGAAACTCACCACATAAGTTTCGAAGCACCTTTCGCACTCAGACTGGCTGGCCATATTGTCGTGTTATTTTTCCGGTGTTTTGTTTGTAATCTTTGGTTTCTGTTTATTGTTCGGGTGAATGTTGTTTCTTACCGAGTCACTTTCTAGCCTGTAGAAATATTTTTTCTTAGTAAGATTACACTGTAGTGTTTATATCACAACCTCTCTTCTTGCAGCTAACTGCATGTGCAGCTGAGTATCGTATTTATTCGATTGTAAGCCGCGGATTATAAAGTATTTGATCATTTCATGCGGCTTACAATCAAGGTCGGCTAACATATTTTATTTCTTTACTTTATCGCAAGGTTTAGATGACGCTCAGTCTTTCTTTGGCTACGTTTTGTCGACCAAACTCTTCTTTCGCATTCGATTTTCTTCAGCATCACGTGCACATCCGTCACAGGAGGGATTGTGATAAACAGAAGGCAGTTGTAGTGGCGTAAGCATCATTAATACTGGGGTTGCCACTTAACGGGAAACGCACGAGTACGCGAACGTCGTGAATGCATCTCAGAGGCTTGGTAACCTGTGTTCTAGTGCGGTTTACAATAAGGGCAGTTTACATTAATTTCACCATTTCGTGCGGCTTGCAATCAAAGGCGGCTAACAATCGAGTAAATTCGGCAGGCACATATTCGACTATTGGAAAAAGCAAACGAGAACGTTGCGAATCAGCGAAAGCAAATTTTACAAACGATGACGTCATGAAATACGTCATAGGGGCCCTCCAGTGAAAATTGCCCCGGGCCCCCCACCCTTTAATACGGCTCTGTGCCTTCTACATGACTGATTAAAAAAAAAGTTTGAATTCGCTTTTGGCCGTTACGCTTTGGTCTCTGTGTTTTACAGCGTAATGTTTGAAGTGGCATCCTCTTTCGAAAGAACAGGTACAGCATGCAACATTTACGCTTCGATGGAAACATATCTGCGCTTGACTTAGATCATTGCATTGCAAAGGGACAGTAGGGAATAGTATAGTCTTACTCTGCAAGTGCAGAATTTTCCGCCTCTTGCATGCCGACTCGTCCGTGAGTTTTCATTCTTCTGCTTCTTGCTCATCACGTGACAAGTCAATGTGATGTTCGCGAAGTTTACCGTCCAGCCTCGTGACAGCAGTCACAGATCAGTAGCTTGGGGAGATGTTTGTTGAATTTGGAAATGCTGGAAATTATTTTTTAATTCTGTCGCAGTCACGTTGAGTCGTCTAAGAAATTAAAATTGTTAATTGGCTGCCTTCTTCCTAGAGAACTTCGTCTCTTTCCTGGAAAGAACTTAATGATAAAACTAAGTCTCAGTGATAATGTCGTGCGTGACTGACTGCCAATGTCCACCAACTTGTTGCCTTAGTAGCCCTTTGTGTAGCAGCCGCTGTGCCGATACAGAAGCTCGTCTTTTCTCAAATTTGTACAGTTTTATTGCAGATAATTTGCCGGATTGAAACAAGGCAATTTAATTGTTTGCGTTTTCGCCTTTTCCCCTTCCAGTATACAGAATAAGTTTATTTTTAAACTGTAACCGTGCTGCGTAGCACCAGACAAGCGTTGTGCAAGTGTTATAAACTAAACCTTTGTAGCGGCGCAAAACGTGAGGACTTGTTCGCTACAGTGAGTTGCATCAACTTGTGCGGCATCAGCGGTGATGACTAAAACAAAATAACGTCAAAGATCGTCACAAGCAAGAAAGATTGCAAAGCACCTTTGAAAAGATCATTTGTTTGTCAAGTTTTTCGCATGCTTAAATATTTTTTCGAGGGCCAAATGGCTTGCGTAAGCCTTTTCTTGCCCAGAACCGGGGAAAATATCGCCTCCCAACAACGCACGAAAATTTTTATTTTACTTGTTGTGAAAACGACTCACCACTAAGTCCAAATGTTGAATAAAGTGGCATATTTTCTGAAATTGTGCTTTTTCTGCAAAGCATGAAAAATTTTCTCTCCTTTGCTGAAAGTCGGTAGCTGCCAAGCATCTTTTAATGATGCTGCTTTTAATGGGTGGCACAAAACTTTAGCTAAATTTATTCTCAACACTGTGAAAGTTGTACGATGAATAAGACAAAGTTTGTAAGTGATCTGTTAAACATCCAGGAGTTTTTCCAGCTCGTGAATTGTGCAGCTGAGATGGTTATAGTTGCAATGTTAATGCTTGGGTATTGTTGTAGCAAGCGACGGTAAGCCTTAATACATTTCATCTTCACTCTCTGCTTCCTCCTCGTCATCTCCATTGCACATACGCAGCTTACAAAAGATCGGCAGAACAATCAAAAATAAAGCCCAAAATCCACATCCGATGCCGAAAACAATGGTAAATCCCAGCGTGTACGGCGTACTGGCTAAGTTCATCCCCTGCAAAAGCATAAGTTAAAGCCAAGTTGTTTTGTTGACAGTTGAAATTTGTTTCACTTAATTAATTTCATCACTTTGCTCCGCATAAGATAAAGCAATGAAACTTTACTCCACCCAATTTCCGAATAATTGAAAACCAAGCAACTGCTCCCCACGAGAAAGACAAGCAAGGAAATAATCAGCAAGATTTTGCTATGAAATCGATTTCATGTATCACTAGAAGAGAGCGGAGTCCAATCGGCTGATTCCTTCAAAGCTTACAGGAAGCCTAGGACTTTTAAGTGTTAAATCATATGTTATTTTATTGTTCAAGTCGAAATTTCATAAATTTTAAGTAAAGGATGTCAGTTGATGCAAAGGATGAGCACAATGCACAAAAAATTCAACATATGTTTTTGTGCGTAATATGGGTTGAACAGCAAACTAGAAAAACGTTTTTGTAAATGCTTAAAACAGGGTTGTAAAACAAATTGATTTTATTCAGATGAATTGCTTTTCTTGAATAGCAGGATATCAAACATGAGAATTCCATCACATAATATAACGTTTTCGCACATTGAAAACATATTTATACATAATACTGGTTATGTTGTTTTCTAGGTGGATATCACGAATTTTTTTAATGAACATATCTCTGTGACCTCGCACAGAGTTTCTGACAGTTTTCATGTGCTTTGTTCCTTGAAGAGTTCATAAGATAGGTCTGGCCATAAAATGGAGTTTAAAATTTGTTAGGATAACTTAACTTAAATTATTCCCTCGTTTCCCGGAATTTCACTGTTTCTATAGTCATGTTTAGCCTAATTAACTGAAACCAAAGGAAAGCAATCGCAAGCACAACTTACAGGGAACACTTCGAAAGCAAAGACACCCAGAAGTGGTGTGAATATCATCAGTGGAAAGACAATCATCCAACCGAGTATTTTCAGAACGTTCAATACTGGGTTCGAATCCTCGTCAAGCACAAACCGCAGAGTGACTATACCAATCACGAAGCAGTCGTACAGCTTGAAAGCGTAGCTCAACTGCAAAAGCAGTTCAGGTGCAAGACGTTAGGCTGAGGACGTTGGTGGTTAATCACAAGCTAATTTGTTTGATTTATAAATAGCTCTAATGTTGAAGAGTAAGATTGTTATTCCTGAGGCCCTGTTTAAACAGTTATGCACGTACGCACTTGAACCAACATGATTCAGGAATAAACTTCAGACTCAAGGCTAGCAAGGTTGGAACAGATTTCAGTATCTCGAAGAGTATTGTTAGGTATGTTTTATTGCACGAACTGCAAAAAATCTTTCACGTATAAACCCAACACACACAGCAAGTTTTTATATGATAGGCGTAGCCAAGAGGGGTCAAGGGGCCATGCAGGCTCGTAACCAGCTTGGGACACCAGCAGGCAGGGCGAAAAGTTTTTTTGAGAGGGGCCCAAACTTATTAACTCTGTCCTATAGTTTCAAACTATGTCCAACACATTTTTCCAGGGGCGAAAATTTTTGCAGGAGGACGAAGCTCCCCCTGCAGCTTCCATGGTTACGGAACTGGGACCATGACCCCAAATTTTAAGCATGTGTAGTCATTTTGTACTTTGAGAAGTGGCATCCCAAACAAAAATACTCTTGCTCGCCTGGAGTGAAACATTTTGGCCAATCCCAAATTTTTGGTCCCTCAACAATTTTGGACCGGCTACGCCACTGTTTCATATCCTTTGCTTTTCAGTGATGGGGCAGATATTCAATTTTTCCTGCTTACAGGGAAGGCCGCTGTTAACTAAACAGATTTTGGTGGGTGACATTTCCAAAACTGTTTTTAAATGCGCTTAGGAAGCAAAATTTTAAGTTTTTCAAAATTTTGATTGGAAATTGTCGGATGTGCCCAACCTTGTTGCAGCTCAAACGGAATCCTCTTGAAAATGAGTAAACTTAATAATTCATCTGGATATAGGAAATTCAGACGGCAAGAGTTTTCAACCAAAAATTGCATAAATTTTACATTTCCGTTTCAAGACGATCTTACGTACACAATATCAAATTCTTCTGCAAACAATTAGGCCTAATGAATATCAAAAAAATTCTTGCAACACAGCATAAAAATAATAACTGAATTAAAATTAAAAATGTTTGACCTAGTTACGTTTGTTATTTAAAATATTTTTGGCGCTCCTTCAGTTACCAATATTGTATTTTGATGTTAAACTTTGTTTACATTTGACTGGAAATTTTGGGCTTAACCAGTAGAGTTTTTTACGTGAACCCGCTCACTTCCCTTTCTCCCAGGTAAAGTCTCTGGTGTACCTATATGCAAACATAACTTCAGCAAGCTAAACTATTTTGCTTCATTGCAAGGTACCGGTACTCCTCCAAAAGCGTTTCCAGTACCCGCTGACATGTACGTAAGCTCATTTGGTTTTAATGTAGGCCTCTCTGAAAGATCATCATTCAACACCTCAGAAATTTATCATAACCGCTCAAATTTCTTGAGCTTACTACTTCTTAACAGATTAATTTTTAGGTGTCAGCATCAAAAATCTTACAATTGAGACCAAAGACCAGTTGAAGCCAGTAGGAAAATAATAGCCGAGGAAGTCCCAAGGGTTGATATCGTGGCAGTAACTCACAAATTGACATAGAAAACATCTGCAAAGAAAAATTTAAAGTTTTACAAAAGTGTCAATTAAAACATACTCGTCGCGCCAGCCTAAACAAAAAATACATAGCAACAAATTTTCTAAAAGATCTATTCCTACAATTCTTTGAAAGGCATAAAGCAATATATCAACTCGGTATACAAACAATTATAATGTTCTTTTGTATTTCTAAGAACAATCAAGTCAAAGTCGTTTTTTATATACTGGTTTGCATAAAATGTAGGCTTGCTGCAAAACATTTAACAGTAATAAATCTCTCACTGTAGGATATTCAAATTTTTTAAGGATTTTTATAAATTATTTAGATATTCTAGGGCCATAGGATCACCCTCGCTTAAAACGTCCGACGGCTTGAAGCACAGTACTTTGTGGGGTTGCGATCACACCACAACTGGGCTCGGCCAGAAGACCAGCAGAAACGTACCGTATACCATCGCTGGACGACTGCGCGTAAAACACGTGCGCAGTGAGACTTGTCGATATGCAGTACAGCAAGAATGGCAGCAGCAGGTAGGACGACCACTTTTCATTTAGGAAAATGTCACATCTCATAACAATGCTCGTCATGAGGAAGATGAACCCGCCGACAGTGTACATGAAAAACAACGTCTGCTGGTACTGTCGCAAGTTTGAGAATTTGCTGTTGTACCAGTCGAGCTTATACTTCTCGTCCCATTCTTTATGAATTGACACGAAATACAGGTTGTTGTAGCAAAACTTTCCTTTGTTTCGGAGCGGAAGAACCTTGCCTCCGGGTGTGGTTGCTGTACTTCTGCTGACGTTGCCGTCATAATCCACTGTTGTCGGCGGAGTTGAGGCAACGTTTGCATTGTCCTTCTCCGTGCCTGAACTACTGGTTTCCACCACCGGTGAAGCGGTTGTCAGCAAACTACTTTCTGTTTTGGTTGTGCTGCTATTGTCTACTGTTGACCCGCTCGTTCCGGAAAGAGTCGTTTGATCGGTTAAAGAAATTGGAGACGAAACATCTGCTCCAAGCAACCCTATAAAAATATTTTTTCATAAATACTGTAGTTTTAAAAAATAAGTATAATGGTGAACATCGTCAGTAATCAGCACACCCTGAAAAATGTGCCACTATTCCAATAAACATTGCTCAGCAATGTCAAAAGAGCAATCGCAAGCATGGGCGCCTTCAGAATTTTTTCCAGGGGGGGGCAAAGTCGACATATTGCTTATCCTTTTCAGGTTGCTCTCGATGCAATGCACATGGACGTTCACCAAACGCTTTACCCTTTCAAAACCCCTAAGAAAATGCCCTATTTTCGGCAACAGTCCCAAAATATGCGTTTCGTTGGCAGCAATGCTTCTTTTTCACTCAGGCGTCTTTTCACATCGTAGAGAACTATGTGGCTTACTGTTATCAGCAGTGATTGTCCCGCTTTATTACCTGCTACGCTGACACAGATGTCTGCCAGTACTGCCACAGGCTTCTCTACAAAAATCACTAGATTCACAAAAAAAATTCACTAGATCTTAAAGAAAATCGCTAGATTTAAAATTCTTGGGTCTAAGATCACAGTTTGTCTTTGAAATGATTTAATTATTAACTTCATCGCCTAAAAATCTGTACATCATTTGCAAGTTTATTAAAATAGATCATACTGAAGCCTGGAAAATCTCATACCAAAAAATCTTCCAAGTTTTTGAAGAGCTAGAAACGACACCACTCACGGAGTATTTTAGACCAATCAACCTAACATTTAGTTATTGATTATTTCTGCAGCAGTGTTTCTCCAAATAAAAAAAAATAACGTCATGGCCAACACTGCAGCAACAAACAGCACAGAAGTGAGATGAATAAGAAATCCAAATTAGAAACACTTCGTTCTGTTGGTGCAAATCTTCAAACAACAATTCACGTACTCAGTTGTTTTTTGATTGAAAAGGGCTGAAACATTGGAGAAAAACAACCGATCGTCATGAAACATACTTTGTAAAAAATCGCTAGATTACAGTTAAAAATCACTAGGTCAGTCTAAAAATCACTAGATCTAGTGAAAACTCACCAGACGTGGCACCAGTGACGTCTGCGTTCAACATTCACATACGGCAAAACGCCTATTGCCATGACTTTTTTCTAAAGTGAACCTTTGTTGCCATGTGATTGTTACGCAATACAGACCAATATTAGAACATCCCAAGTTTTGCAACCTGCCTCTGCAGGCAATGGAGCGGATTTAGTTAACTGTAAGCTCATCACTGCATGACACCAGAACAGTGAACCGCGGCTCAGGTGCAGTGTGATTGTCACATCGGCAGATAAAACTGTCATTGCAAGAATTAAGTCAGTTAAGCTGCCGACTTGAGGTTTCTAGAAATTTTTTATTCTTAGTCTCAATTTCCAGCAAATGCCCGTTTCGCCCCCCTCCCGACGCCCATGGCTAGTAGGCCACCTACAGTGGCAAATGGGCCCGTTTCAGCTAAGTTTACGCGCCTGACTTAAACCTCCATAGCAGTTTTTTTTAAGGTGTTTAAGGGACCCGATTCGAGTCCCTATAATTGAAAATCGGGTCCCTAGAATCAGAGAAAATCGGGTCCCTACAGGTCCATACCAGGCACCTAACATTTTCATTTAAAAAAACCTGCTTTATAGTTACGCTGGAACTACCGGTGAAAAGAAGTCTGCATAAAACAGGGGCGGTTGGGAGGATCTAGCCCCTAAAACTCTAAAAAGTAACTATATTCACCATAATTTTGTACAATTCGGAAAGCAACATTCGCGATATTAGGCCTTTTTGCCGTCTATTGTTTTGTCACGCAGCGTTGTGAAGTACACTTCATCACTCTTACAGTAGTGATGAGACTTGGCTGCCAAATATTGCTGAAATCTCCTCCCTAACCTTACTGGCCGGATCCGCCCCTGCCATAAAAGTAGTTTGATTAAATTCACTCAGTTCAGGAACATTGTTCACACTTAAAGCCTCACACTAGGGAATCACACACTAGCAATGGATTTTTCAAACTTGTGGAAGCATTGCTACAGATTCACTCATGCTTTTCTTCACACAGTATAAAATTACGTGCAATTCCGCTATAAACAAGATGACTGCGTTCAACAGTCACATGCCGTAAATCGCCTTTTACCATTATTTGAAGGGAACTTTAGAAGATTTGTTGCCATGTTATTGTTACGCAGTAAAGACCAACGATAAAACAACACGCTTGCCAGTTTCGCAACCTGCCTCTGCAGAAAAAAGAGTGGACATGATTGAACTGCAACTCACAACTGCATGAAGCCAGAATAGTGAACCGCTCTCTTGTGCAGTGTGAGTGTCATACCTGTAAATAAACTGCCAATGCAAGACTTACACCAATTATTTGGAATTAAGCTTTTGACTTAAGATTTTCTAGAAATTTTTGGCTCATAGTCCCAGTTTCCAGGGGGGGGAATGCCCATTTCCCCCCCCCCCTGCGGACGCCCATGATCGCAAGCCATGGTTTCAACAACTTCTCTATGATCAATGGTTTGAATATAATTATGTTAAAACCTGCGATTAGTAGCTTTTCCTTTTTATACAAAAAAATACGATTAGAATAAAAGATTACCTAGATGCACCTCGCTGCAAATCTTGCATGTCTTGCAATATCTTATTGTATAAAGGTGCTACATCAAACTCAATTCGAAAATCGTTGATAGTAAAGCAAAGTTGTTATTCACTTATAAAACAAATATGATATACCTTACTTATAACGCAACCGGCTATCATAAAACTCTAGAAAATCTACAGTAAGTTACAACTTGGATATGCAAGGAAGCAATAAACGACCAGTAGAGAAATATTTTGTACCCTGAGTTCACATCAATTTACCGTGTGTCGTTGGAAAATCAGGAACCTTTTCAATTGGTGATTTGGTAACTTCGAGCGGAGCCTATAAAAGTGTTGCATTTTACAGAAATACCAATGAAGGTGATGAAGTTATTTTGCATCCATGGGCGTCGGAAAGATTTTTTCCAGGGGGAAATTGTGAATTTTTCCAGGTGGTGCCTAAAAGCATTTTTCAGGGGAAGCAGCAGCGGTGGAATTTAATTTTACCAACCCGAAATTAAGATAAATTATTTTGCTACTAAAAGGTTAATAGGATAATATCATATTTCAAATTCCAGGGGGGCCGGGACCCCCTTCCGACGCCCATGTTTACATCAAGAAGCTAAACACTGCAGCCTTGGTTTTACAGCTATTATTTCAACCACCAAGAAGGTGTCACGTCTTACTATTTGTACGTCATATTAGCAACCGGTAATTGTGGTTGTTCTCATTTAACCCGGCCTTTTACGTTGGTGCAACCTCAAGCAAATGCTGCTAGATTTGCAGAGAAAGTGTGTATTTATACGTGCAACACAGCATTTTTACTCCAATATTCCTTTTGATATTTAACCCGCGAGTAGTAAATTATGCAGTTATATGACGAACATAATTGTTGAATTCGATTTGATTCCAACAAAATACCATAATACCCTCATGAGAAGGCGTCTTCAGTTCCACAAAAATTACGCAAGGGTTTAGACAGTTTCAAATGTCGTTGCTAAACAAACATTTTTCATTGATGTACTGTAAGTTTCACCTAACGGGTTTTACGCACATCATTGTCTATAAAATGTATCTGCAGCATTCCAAGCGCTCTCAAACTAAGGATAGATTCGAGCGCATCAAACTTTACTCGCAGTCTTTGCTTGTTGGAAAAACACACACCGTTTACCTGTCTGACATTTCTTGAATTTAAAGTCTTTATGCTTCCGTCGTAGTTTTTTGATGATACTTGCTTTGCAATTTGTTCAACCTAAAAAATGCAACATGTTCTTATCATGTTATGGCATTGGTTTTCAATCTAGGGGTTGCAACCCTCCGAGCGGTCGTGAACCATTTTCGGAGGAATCTGTTGCACACAGCTGCATTCTATTTGCTTTACTCAAGTTTTAGAGGGGGGCCCTTGGCTGATAGTGGGTTGCTGTAATGGTTCGCGGTCCAAAAAAGTTGAAAACCACTCTGTTAGGGGATACGTAGCCTGTGTGCATTCCATATAGTCAGTCAGCACTTTCTATACATACAGTGCAGGTTTTATTTTCGATTTAAGGGCGTGGAGCAGGACAACACATTGAAAAGGGCGAGGGTTTTGAAATAGCTTTGGGTTGGTTTTATTTCATGGATAAAGCTTGTGATGAAACTTCCCTGTCACACAACGTAATCAGTAGGGTATGTTTTGACTTTGTTTTTGCAGAACATCGATTTATCCACACCGACGTGGCTTTACGTAGGCCAGTTCTGATAGAATGAATAGATTCATGAGAAATGCATAGAGGGATGGCAGCTCTCTCATTTATCACCAGTATTCAGTATGATATGGAAGAAACGCTTTTGAACCAGTCTTTAGAAAATAACTAGTTTCACTAAGGCGACTGAGTTGAAACCATTTGAAAATTTTTAGACTATAGAAAGAGCAGGAAACTGTAACCACTTTACCTTTTTGAGGACTGAGCCGCGATAGCCATGATTGTATTGCAAATAGTCGAAGGGCCAATAGGCTATCTCTTGCCGATTGTTCTTTACGTTTGCTAGCAAATCGTTGGAGTAATCCTCCAAAACGTTTACACTGATAAGGACGTCCAATGCGTAAATTGCAATTGGAAGAAGGACACAGACTTTGCAAGCGAGCAAGAACTGTAGCGGAGTTGTCCGTAAGCTTTTGAGCTTTGCTAATCGTCCTTGTTTCTTCTCTTTCTGAAAACATGAAAAAAGAGAGCATGAAAAGAGAGAGCTGGAAAAAGTAAAAACGGCTGATTAAGAACAGCTTTACAATATGAACTTTACAAACCAGATAATGACAAATCACTTCCATCTTATATTGTCGTTTTCTGCTCATTTTTCTGATATAGCTTTATCGTGATACTGCAGGCAACTCTAAGCATAAAAAGAATATTTTGTACACAAAATGCGCTTCAACAGAAAGGGGCTGAGAGCCATCGACCATTACAAACTGATACAATTAAGACAACTTGCTTTTTCCTCTTCGTGAGTAGGGGAGTTTGCTCGCTCTGCGTCATCATCGACTTTCACTTCATCAGCTTTGCTCTTTTCTTCCGGAGCTGAAAATTACAAAAATCGGAAACGTACATACCTTGCATCATATACTACTGCTTGGTGCGCATACACGGTGCATGCATAGTCCATACGACCAGTGCCGGATTAAGGTAGCGTGGGGCCCGTAGCATTTCAAGAGCGCGGGGCCCCAAATTAAAAAAACATCTTAACACCTGCTAAATCATAAAGTGTGTGGGCAAGTTGCCAGATGGATGTGACCTAAATCTGCTAAACAGTGCCACAAAAAAAACTGCTAGATTCTGCTGAAAGTCTTGTCACAAATTTTCAGCTAAAATCTGCGAAAAGCAGTAAAATTCTGTTAAAAAATTGTCATTTTCAATATGATTAAAAGAAACCTATAAAGTTATACAATATATTAATTTTTCGTCTTGCACTCGCTCTCAATAAGCATGGGCTGAAAATACTGGTCTTGACCAACACACTTCAGCCCACAATTTTCTATCAGCCAACATTTTGACTTTTTGAGCAACGTAACTGCAGCTTACCTCGTTTTTCGTACGACACATAGTTCTTGACGATCTCTTTAAAATGGTTGCATGTTTTTATACAGTAGAATAATGCTCAGCGATAAACAATCTGAGCATAGCTTCAGCCCTACAACTTTCTAAGTCTGGTGTTTGTAACTTTGTGTTACATTAGGGAGCATGCAAAAAGTTATTTAGTCTTATCTGAGTGCTTTTGCTACCAGCTATGCCTTTCAAGCTCACAGTACTTTGCGATGAGTTCATTGTTGCAAACTTCGCAAAGGCTTTTGTTGAGTCAGCAGGATAGGCAGCAGGCATGGAGCCAACTTTTGCAGTAAGTTCTGAATCTTGCAACCACATATGTCGAAATTTTTGGCAGCTTCGGTTTGCCAGGAAGTTCATTTACCAGACAGTACTACTTACTAGCCAGGGGTGGACTGAGCCATCGGTCAATCGGATCATGCCCGAGGGTCCGGCACTGCAAGGGGCCCGCCTGGCTGCCAATAAAAATTATTAAGGATGTCGTTGTTATACATTCTAATACGGCCATATCCAACCCAAATGGCTTACTGAACCAAAAATTATATCACTATCTTAACCAGGGCCGCACATTGAATGACATATTAATGAGGGCCGCACCTTGCATGGCTTACTTTGATCTTAGCAAACTAAATTCATCTTAAGATGATGTACTGAAAGTGTTCGAATCCTAACTGCAATGGTAGACGTGATAAAGTAGCACTGAGAACCACCTGTATCAAACATTTCAAATCGAAAGTATCAAAATAAGGACAGGTTGCCAGCATGTAGGACACTTTTACCACAGCGACAACCTAAACTTGGCCGCTCAAAACCTTCGACTGGGCCGCGGGTTGGACATAGCTGTTCTAATACCTACAGTCTGACTCGGGTAACTCAGCTGCACGTCGTAGTGCGTGGGTCTCATATTACATTATATGTTACTGCTTCTCCAGGCTTATATACATGTATTAGTAATATAATATGTATACATGTACATTTGTAAGCATTATCACTAATATCAAACTGTCTCTCTAGCTGTTGCCATAACAACCAACCAAGAAAGAGCTAGACTGCTGTAGCTCTGAAACCCTGTTATTATATTATAGTATCTATTATAGTATACATAAAACCGATTTGCTATAGTTTACCAGGTAGCTAAAGCCTATTTAATGATGTCTGACTTATGAAAGCAGCTCGGCCAAGTCACATCCATACTTGGTGCTATGCACATGTTCTGAATCTGGTGACCAATAATGCAAGCAGTGTACGTGTCGCAGCAGTTAGTCTTTTTAGTCTGCTTACTGAACTATCTACAGTACATTTTTCAATGATTCTTACAAAAAGATGAAGGTCTGGCAAGAGCATATGCAGACAAAACCAGGAAATAAGAAACACCTAAGACTAGAGCGCATTGGTCAAACTAGGTGGTCAAGTAGAGGTAGAGCACTTCGGAAATCGTTTGGCAGCTACACAGATCATTCATGAGAATTCTATTCAGACCTTCTGATCATCTTTCAGCAAGTAAGTGAAGCACCTGATTTCAAAGGATCAGATCGCTATGAAGCACAAAAATTGAGTGAAAACTTCCGCAAATTTGAAACCATCTTAATGGCATTTACATTCATTCGAATTTTTTATATTACCACACCAGTGTCAGATTATCTGCAGACATCAGGCCTGGTTATCATGCAAGCTTGGAGCATGAAGCCACTAAAAATGTTGAAAAAATCTCAATAAATTTTAGTGGCATTTTTGAAACAGCATTGAATTTTGTTGTTCATGCAAATTTAAAATTAGGAGAGGTGAACATTTCTGTTCTTAAGAGCTTCTCAACCATCAGATCTAGACGCTCAGCACCAGAAGGTATCACAGACCCGAATAGAAATGTTGAAATTTCATACCATAATGTAGTAACTGATGCTGTTCTCTCCTCCATGCAAGCTCGATCCTCGTCTAATGAAAAACTCTATAAGCAGATTTCCTGCTTCGACCCAAACAGGTTTTCTGAAATCTTGGCAACTCCACAAAACGTGGAGCTAAGTTTGATTACTAATGCAGCTAAGTTTGATTGCTAAAACCTAAGTTTGATTGCTAAAAATGGAGCTAAGTTTGATTACTAAAACCTAAGTTTGATTGCTAAAAATGGAGCTAAGTTTGATTACTAAAACCAGAAATGGACTGAGTGGCACTACAGGATGAACTTATTTCATTTGCAGCGAGCTACAAAGACCTGAAGAAGGGACTGCTAGAGAATGTGAATGATAATGAAACTGATTCAGAAAGCTTGGAGTCAGAGGAGGAGTATACAGAAGTTGCTGAATCACAGGCGCGTAACCAGGAAAATTTTTCGCCCCCCCTGGAAAAATGTTTTGGACATAATTCAAAACTATTGGACACAGTTCAAAAAGTTTGGCCCCCCAGAAAACTCGTCGCCCTACCTAGTGTCCCAAGTTGGTTACAGGCCTGCTGAATCATGTGCCAATACCACATATAAGAATTGTTTGTCATTAACTTTTAATTTGTTATCAGAGTACAGGCTTTGTGCAGCTGCTTACGAAAATTTATATGCAGCATATAAATTCATTGGAACAATAAACGTTACACAGTGCTCATGTGAAAGATGTTTTTCTAAAATATTGCATTTTTTTCAACTGAGACTGTTGAAAACAAGGCTGAGGACTTCAGTCACCCAGAATAACAGTCACTTATGCTAATTGCTATTGAAAAAGACACTGAAATTAAAATCAAATCAAACAAAGACAAAATTATTGATAAACTTACAGAATCCTCTGCTAATATGAGTACAGTGTTGTTACTGCAATCTGTGAACGACTGAAATGAGTACATTGTTTAGATATTAATTCGTTGTAATCAAATGGAAATTTTGTTTGATAAGTCATTATGCTTTGTTGTTACTATCAGCATATGTCCATCCGGCATTTAACTGTAAAGAGCGGGGAAGGGGGACCCATTGTATTATCTGCCCGGGGCGTATAACACCCTCAGTCCGCCCCTGTTACTAGCGTGACTGAATCACTTGGAAATATCGTGTCGTGAGATAGAAACATATGTCGTGAGATAGAAATATATGTCGTGAGATAGAAACATATGTCGTGAGATAGAAACACAGACCACACAAGCACATAATTTAGGCTTCACCAAGCTATCTAATTAATTCGTTGTTATCATGGTGGCGATATTCACAAGCCTATGTTGGGTTTGAAAGGGTTAATCATAGCAAATCAATCTTCATTACAAAAGAAAATCACCATGCAGGAGATACATTTATGTAGGCCCCCACTTTTTTTTGGCCCCGCAATGCCTCCCCAGTTTTTTCATTCTAGAATCGCCATTGGTGTTACCCAGTTAAAAACGTCATGAAGAAGATAAGTATATTTTTTGATGAAGAAGGTGTAAAGTTTTCATCTTGAAAAACTCTTAGAATAGGATTTTGGTCAGGAATGTGTCACCTGCTAAATCTGCCAAACGGTTGGTAATATCGTGCTAGAAAAGTAGGTAATTGCAAGATTGAAAATTTTACAGCTAACAGTGAGAAAATCCTGCAAAATTTAGCAGCAAATCAGCTAAAATGGCAACACTGCTGACCGCAATCTTATGCCTTTTGTTACGTAACTATACAAAAAGAATCAAACAAGAATTTCTGGACACAGACAGCGTTCAATTGAAAACCTTTGCTTACTACTTATGGCAAATTTAGCAGAAAACTGTCTTCTTAGACTGAACAAATTATTTTATATAATGTAATAAATAGGATTTTTTACAGAAGACCGCGGGACCCCAAAAAGCACGGGGCCCGTAGCAATTGCTGCATTTGCTACTATTGTTACTCCGGCACTGTATACGACATTATCTTGAGAAAAAATGTACATTTACGCTTTTAGCTAAATATTTTTCAAGTTTACATGAAATTGCAATGCGACATGATATTGACACCATATCAATGGGACACTTCATAAAAAGCTTTTTTAAGCTGTTGACCGCTTGCACAACGTGAGTGCTAACTTACGATATTTTTCAGAAGTTGTATCAGGTTCTGCTTTATTTTCTTGATTGCTTCGTTCTTCATTTGCTCGTTTTTTCTTTTTTTCTTTTTTTTCTTCTACTTCCTGTGGCATGAAAGCTTGTGGTGATTTGTTCCGAATTTTGCATTGAGATACTACTAGTTCTATATTTGGCGAAATGCAAGTAAACTTCATTCTTGTTGTCTTACGGATAAGCAGAGCTGAATATTTTTTGCAGAGGAAAATGTTAGTGTTGTGGCGATTCCCAACGGCTGGTGGCTTAAAACTATACAACCATCATGCAGTGTTTCGCATATATCAGGGGTCGGGAACCTTTTTGGTTAAGGGAGCCATGAAACCTACAAATTTTTAATTGTATTTGCGTGAGAGCCATATAATATTTTTGAACACTTAATGCAACTAACTTACTAACTAACGTGTGCATTTTTAAGCAAAATTATCAATCTTAAACAATGATAAATGTCTGAATTTTCTCTTTAATAAAATGCTTCTTACTGTTAATGCGACTTCTGGTGCTGCATGGTGTTGCTGATGGTGTTTAGAAAAATCACAGAAAAAGTTTCATCCGTAACAATCGTGTAAAGAAAATATCAAGCGAGCCAGATGCCGCCATCAAAAGATCCACATCTGGCTCGCTAGCCATAGGTTCCCGACCCCTGTCTTATATCCAGCTTGTTATGTTTTTGCAAGAAAGGTGAGTATATCCTCGAATTGCTCCCTTTTTTGTCTTTTAAAGACGGTCGTACAGCAACGCAACAACCTGAAAGGCAGTGATTTTCAATCTAGAGGCTGCAACCCCCCGAGAGCAACGCAACAACCTGAAAGCCTTTACAAAAGTACCCAAACAATGATATAATGATTCCACAAGGAAGAAATTTCGCAATGGTGCTTATCTCAAAACGGTTTTAACAGATTGTGTCCAACTTTGGTTGAAATTAACAATTTGTGAGCAGATTTGCCAGACAAAATTTTCAATAAAAAGCCAAACAGTGCCAAAAACAGGCCAGAAAAAGACCATACCGATTGTTCAAAGGCCAGAAAAAAGCCCATCTTTGTTTGTTGTATTGTTATTTTTTTGTCTCAAAGAAACATATAAAGCACAAAAACAATATTAGACATTTTCTTCGAAATTGAGGTTAAGTCTTGCTTGGATTTGTACTGGAGCTCAGTGCCGCAGATCGTACACCGATCCATCGGCAGCTTTCTGCACCCACACGAAAGCCATCTCCCATTCTCTTTGAAGAGCTCTTCCACTTCCCTAATAACGTCATTTGTCGCATTTCTATTGAGGAGACGCAGACCTGTCTGGAAGCGTTGAGCCTGCTTAGTGCTTGCAACACACTACACAGTGCACATATTTCTAGTAATTACGAAAAAAAATTACGAATTAGCATCCCTCAAATCTTACCAACATCAAAATGCGGGGTTCGGTCTGAAAGCCAAAAGGCCCAACGAGTTTTTTATGGCCAACTAATTTGGGATGAGGCCATGAAAGGCCGAATGGCCAAACAGAATGTTTTAGGCCAATCAACTTGAAAGAGGCCAGATTTCTGAAATTTGGTGTAAAAAAGGCCAACCTGGAAACCCTATTTGTTAGCAGGAAATCTTGTTATCGTTTCAGATTGTACAACTGCGATAACCCCGCGTTGTGACAACTCATCGATCCGACAGATATGTTACAAGATGCTTTTGTGTAAGCTGATCATCAGCCAACACACTGCATAGTCGAACTAGGGCATTGCTTAGTTTTCATGAAACATAATTTTACGGAGCCCCAAATTGTTGTGACCGTTAATTGTCGTGACCTCTAGCTGTCGCAACCTACTGACCCATGCTCTCTCGAAATAGTAAATCTTGGATATAAACTCTTCGGTTTAGTTGTCCGAACGCTGGGATTAATTTAAAGATTAATTTGTATGTATGATTATTATTTCCACGAAGGTCTAATCGGCAATTTTTGTGAATGTCGCATTCAAGAATTCTATCAAAAGCAAGTAGAAAGTATTAGGCAAGTAGCATTTTAAAAGTATTAACGTTTCAGACAAATTTAGAACTTAAAAATCGTTGCTCTGTTTTAGTTTAAATTTATATTGTTTGCGGATTACAACGAGCGTTTTGTAACTCAAACCACGCCATCAGGCATATTCTACAACCAACTTTTGTAGTAACGTTCGTTCTAAATACAACACCAGCAAGGACTCATTTCAGCGAAAACTATAGCAATTAAGACAAAGCTTTGTCATAAATTACGTTGTGTCTTACGCAAAATCTTTTAAAACTTCAGGCAAGAATCATGCGCATATGCATGAAGACAGAGTTGGCTTAATAATCTTGGCCTAGCACAGTATTTTTTAATGCTGTTCCAGTCTTCATCTCTGCTTTGAGCAGGCGACGAAAGTGCAAAAAGTTTATGTTCGACCAGACACTACTGCACCTGCGCCTTGCACAGAATACTTAAATCCCGTTGATAACGGCCGCAAATACAGAACTTTCATTCCTTCCACTGGTGGCATCGTTTCAAACATGTTAACTGCTGATCAGTTAAGCTACCGGTGATAAAGCTGATTTTAGTGTTGTGGCAGTCAGGCTCACAGTTTGGTGAAATGCCGACTGACTAACACTCATTCTGTTTTAACTGCTGGGTGATTTTATCAACGCACTTCTGGGGAAACTTCTATTTCTGTTTCCATTCCATCGTCGCTAAATCTGCTGCAGTCTGCGTTGTCGTTGCCGGCTTCATCATCCGAGACCGATTCAATTTCATCTGCTGGTGATTCCACTGGAATTTCTGAAAATGGAATTCAGGCAAATGTTTGCGAGGATACAAAATTTTGATGCTTGTTGCTTTGTCTATTTCAAAAGCATTAGATTCGTTTTTTTGTTTTATGGGACGTAACGTCAAATTTAAAGAAAAAATATGTTCCTCCTTCGTCAGTTTGCAAGTTGACTTCAACACATATAACAAAAGCAGAACACAGGTAACGGCACATCGTTACACAGTGTTACTGAAAGTGGACAGAGTTGAAACTGCAGAAAAACGGTAAAATTGTAGAACATTTTGGTTATATTTTCATTGAAAACATTACGAACACATAATCAGGGCCGGATTAAGGGGGGGGCAACGGGGGCAATTGCCCCGGGCCCCCCGCTGCAAGGGGCCCCCCGTAATGAAATTTATTTGTTTCAAATAAAATCCTTGTTTGAAAAATTTGCTGTTTCAGAAGGGATACAAGAATACAACTCTATATAATATGTGTGAATGACGATACAGCTGTGGTGAGGATAACGTGCTTTGCTTTTCGCAATGTTGGTCATGTGCAAACACCGTTTCTGTAATGTGCGCTGATGTATAACTAGCCAATTTTTTTGTGCTCTTGTGTCTGTGATATGGACCATAAGTCCGCAATAAAATAATATTATTATTATTAAGCATCTAGGGCCCCCAGCAACAACTGATTTCTCTACAAGTTTGACTGTCTTCCAGTTTTAGTAATCGCTACTGAATAGCCTATAAGTATTTTCGGTTTTGTTCAATGCAAATATATTTTATTTCACTGGTAACTTTTCCTAATAATCCTTTTGCCATGGGTATGACTCTCTACTCGTACATCACGCCTATTGCATAAATGTCACAAAAAACGTTACTATTTGCGTGCTAAAAGCTAGTTGTTGCTGACTGCTGTTTAGTATCAATCAATGTTGCCACTGGAGTCAGTCTCGTCAACATCAGATTGCTGCCTTCTTCAACAACAGATAACATCAAATTTTTACGTTACGATTTCATACAAGGTAAATCAGGGTGGTCCAACTAGAGGCCCGCGGGCCGTATGTGGCCCGCCACAGCATATTCAGTGGCCCGCAGAAGCATTCAGGAAAAATTTGCAAATGTGAAATTTGTTGAAAAGTGTGTGAAGTTACATTTTTCTCACTGGATTGCTTGCGCTGGATAAAGTGCATTTGCACAAGAACAAAGAATAGAGCGTTTCCTGAGTACCATTTCTGCTTAATTTATTTATTTTACAATCAAATTAAAATAGGTACGGACCTCCGCTGGGGCAACAGTCTGGATAACCTTTGGGCCCCGGTGTTCGTTGTCTTGACGAGTAGGCTGCATCTGGCGCAGTGAACGCTGCATCTAGCGCAGTGAACGCTGCATCTGGCGCAGTGAACGCTACTTCTGGCGCAGTGAACATTGCATCTGGCGCAGTGAACTCAATACCGCTAAACAAAATCTATTATCTATCCGCTAAACGCGGACTTTTCAAAGGTGCCCCAAGCCAAATTAATTGCCCATCCCTGTTGCATGTAATTTGAATTAGAACAAGCATAGCACCTTTCAATAACAATGCACAATACTAACGGTGTTAGACCAGACTGCAGAGAACTTCTGGAAATTAGTCAGCAAAGACAGATTTCTGAAACTAAAATATTTTGCACTAT
>Ga0210059_1005033_pt1 | contig 21259 bp, 10 predicted proteins | sample Ectturendosymbi2_FD_188042 | JGI IMG/M metagenome (GOLD analysis project Ga0210059, IMG submission 188042) | Ecteinascidia turbinata endosymbiont from Florida, USA - Sample 2 (SPAdes) (version 2) | ecosystem: Host-associated > Tunicates > Ascidians > Unclassified | place: Key West, Florida...
AAACCGAAGTATACACGCTTCCATACGAAACCACTCACTAACTGACTGCCACAGACGGCCAGCACACAAATGAAGCGTAGCAATCAAGCGAGGCGCCGTGCGCTTAGGGCTGAAACAACGGCGACACATGCGAGATCAGAGCGGAATAATTTGAAATTAAAGGGAAACTTGCCGTAACAAAAGTTATGGGTTCAGTGTGGTATTTGAACCAAGTCTCAATGTCGAAGGTTACGGTCTTGACTAGTTTAAACTTCGTGTGACAAGCTGCTTTGTTTGATGCAGCAACTTTCAAATCTCAACGTACTGAATTATTTCACATTTGTACTCTACAAATCATCGTTTCAAAGTCCAAGTCAAAGACTACTGTACATCTATTTAGAAAAACTAAAATTGAAAAATCACAAAAACATTTTAATTGTGTATTTGAGCGCAAACATGTTTCAAAAAAATTTTCATTACATTTGGAGCTGAGTGAAAGTAAAACAGTTGCTTTCTGACACATCCAATGAGATATTTATTCAGGGACTTACAAAGGGGGAGGCGAATGGCGCGATGGCCCCGGGCATCCAGAGCAGGGGGACATGCAAAGAAAGAAATTACAAAAATTACATTTTATTAAAATGTTGTAACTAGATGCTTCTTAGTATTTTATGGTTACTAACACATGCTGCATGGATCTGATGGGAACTTGCCTGAGGGGACATTCAAATGTATGCTATAAGTGACCCGAGAGAAAAATGAAGCACCACCATTTGGCCTCACACCCTATCTCTTTTCCACCCTTTGTGGACTGGCCAATTTTGCTCGCCTATTGTTAATCTGCGACTTGCAGTCTTCAAAAATCTCTCACATCTCTCTACCGTCTGGGTTCTTAAACTAAGGGGCGCGAGTATGGCAACAAAATATCGCTAAAAAGTAATCAATGCATTGTTTTATCATGCGTAAATTTATTATTATTTTAATATAATCGCCATGATCAGAACAAGGCGAAAAATGAGACCTCTTAAACTTGCTTGTTCCCGTCGCCACAGGGGGCTTTGGTGAACTTAGCCCAAGCTTCAAGCCCCCCAAATTGAAATGTGAATCACACAAATCAGCGGAGTCTTTGTCAAATGTTAGAATGTCAAACCCCCCTGCACAAACGTAAAGCTCCCCTATTGAAGACTTTCTGGCGACGGTTCTGGTTGTATTTATGAGTAAATGAGTAAAGAACGCTTCACGTTACGTTGGTGTCTTGTCTGCTTGCTGCTTGGTTTAATTTTTAGTGGAAATGCGAATTGTGTCACAGGCAGGGACCGAGTTTCTGGGGGTGGGGGAATTTCATGATCACATTACTGTTGAAAACCCCCAGCATAAAGCCGGGGAATAAATAAGAAAAATGGCCATTATCATTGGATTACCTATAGACACAGTATACGGATTTACTATGTTAACTGCATTATCATGGTTATTGACAACTGTGTTGGTTACTTTGAATCAACCGAATCAGTGTGTACATAAACTTCGCTCAATCATTTGACTGACTCGTGTCGTGCTCTTGTAAGTCGAATTCCTGCGCTAATCTGTAACCTGCAATATATAGAACACGGTTTCCACTGCTAGTAGTTTACCAAAAGATCTTGTGGTTTTTGATTTGATCTAGGTGGGTTAGTGGTTCTATTGGAAGTTTTGTATTGTTTAGTGGCAGTACATTTTATTTCGGACCTGACCAAAGTTGAATCGATTAGGCTATCACAATTTGAGCATAATTAAGTCCGATTCTCAAAATTAATGTGTTTTCATGTTAATGCAGTGCTATGTACAGCACCATTGTACAGTATCAGTTGCTATCAGTAGTGCCAATATTTTCTCATTTTTCTCATGTTTATTTACAGTACTATATTCACACCATCATTCTCAGTGTTAATCTGTGTTTCATGTTGACCAGATATAGTAATAAAGAATATGAAGCTTTGTGTTTGTTTTATATACTTTGATAAAGAACTCTTCAAGTGCTAATACTAAAGTTTTGTGACTTGAGTAAAGAAGCAAATACCTAGTAATCAATGCCAAGCGCTAGCACAGTACGATGACCCCAAAATATACAGGGTGTCCATAAAGTCCTGCACACATTTCAAAATGTAATTGCGAAGTAACTAAAGTAGATAAAATCATACAGTTTTTTGCAAAGTGAAGTTTGTTTATTAAAGTTTAAAATAAAAAATTTGGAGTAGTTTAAGTAATAGCCATATTTCAAGAATTTGCTTTTTCATGCTATTGATAGACTTCAACATGTGCTCCATTTGTTGCTCTCAATACGTCAAGGCGATACTCAATTTCGCGCCAAGTGTTCTTCAGCATTTCTTCGCCGAAGTCGTTTATGAATGTAAAACTTCATGAACTGTGCTTCGAGGAATAGCAAGTTCATTTGATGCAATACGAATTGATTTCCTTGGACTGCGATGAAATGCTACACGCACAGCAACAACAGTCATCAATGCTTGGCCTACCTGATCTTTTGCCATCCAAACTGCTGCCGGTTTCCATAAATTTTTTAAACCATCTCTTGATGCTGTTAGTGTGAGGAGAGTCTTCTCCAAACTCACTTCTAAATTTACGTTGTACTGCAGTTGGTGATTTCAATTCATGGTACCAAAGAACACATTGTGCTTTTTGTTGAATGGTCAACATGTTTCATACTTTGTTGCAAACTTACGCCTTTATTAAAAATGGCTTATTCTTGCTTATCTTAACAATAAAATAACCTGTAAAAAATAACAAACAAACTTTATGGTAGTATAATTCACTGTCGAAAATATAAAGTTTCTACCTTATGTGGTTTTTGCGATATAAAAATTTTTAACGTGTGCAGGACTTTATGGACACCCTGTATAATCTATAATTTGCCTCCCATTTTGCCAATTTTACAAAAAGGTCATACTACGGTTGAGTGCACATGGTGACGTAATCGAAATACAAACAGTAATACTTTATTACATTAAGCCATGCGTGACGATTTGGCAATTAATCCTTCGATTTCAATTGTTCTATCAGCCTATGTAATTTTGGAGGGGCAACATTTCTAACTTTAGGCGAGCAACAGTATTGTGTTTGGGATATCGCCTCTCAAAGCACAAAATGACTAGATATGTTGAACATTTTGGGGAGGCATGGCCCCTGGGACCCCCTGGCTCCGCCTATGTAAATGAGTTAGTGCAAATATTTTCCGATAGGAGAGCTCATTTGGGAAAAAAAAATTAATAGATGTGAGTATGTAACTGAATTGTTAACAAGTTCTAGTCGAATGAAAAGAGACGTCTTCATCTGCTTTCACTAAACAGTACACTTGGTAATTTGTTAACAGTTCATAAAAACATAAACGGCAGCGATGCATCAAGGTTGTACAATTTCAGATACTGTTTACAGTTTTTTTTTTAAGGAAAATGTTAGGTACCCGGTACGGATCGGTAGGGACCCAATTTCTCTGATTCTATGGACCCGATTTTCTCAGAGTTTAGGGACATGATGATAATTTTCTCTGATTCTATGGACCCGATTTGAAATTCTAGGGACCCGAATCGGGTCCCTAAAACGCCTTAAAAAAAACCTGCTATTTATAATAGCAAAAATAGACAACTTTATCGCCTATCATGCTTCACAAGCGCTATCTTTTTTGGTGGGTCTACCTGTATCTGATATTTATTTGCATGCACTAATGCAATAGCTGGTTCCTCGATACATACCCATTATAGAATAATTTTACTTATAAACATATGCCTCAGGCCCACAAAATGAAAGATATTAAAGACTTTTACATTAAAAGCAAAAAAATACTCATTGAAATATTTTTAATTTAATTTTTCGAAATGTGTTTTTATGCCAATATTAGTTTTTACGTATTGCAAATGCCTGTATTATTCACAATTCTCATTAGAAGACTAGAATTTGGTAGAGGGCGTACAATGAAGCATTTGCCCCGGGCATCACCAGACCTGTGCACGCCACTATATTAATTAACTCATATGTTGTTGAAAATAAGATTATAACCATTTTGCAAAACAAAAACGTGCAAAACCTACCGAACGTATTAGTAACAGTTGATCGGATAATAAAACACTTTACTTTCAGATTATGTTTCTGGGATCATCCATTTACTTGCCAGCCTTGGCGTTGAATGCACTCACACCAATGAGCCTAACATGGACAATCATTTCAACAAGTTGTGTCTGCATCATTTACACATCTCTGGTAAATATTGTTGTTATCTGCAGGTTTCTAGAAGTAGATTTACCATTCATTCATTAATTCATTTTCACAGCCGATTTTCCTCTGGGAAGGGTTCTCGAAATACGTCACAGTTTCCAATAATTTTAGATGTTTAAGTCGGTTCCTTCCAGACCCAGACGGAACCAAACAAGGTCGGAGATGTAATCATTGCCGTGTGGTCCTTGGACGACCGTTGAACCGTTTTCCTGTGGATGTAGCAAGCAGGAATTACCTCGACAACCTCTCCTGAGACCTTTTGGCCATATGGTCGAACCAACGTAGCTGAGATCTCTTTATTCAGAGGAGAAATGCTCGACATTCAGGGATTTAGGAATTTCACAGCTGCGCACTTTGTCGCGAAATGTCTCGAAGTGAACTCGTCGCAAATAGTCCATCTCTGACGCAAATAATAACTTGGCAAATAACCAAATCTCTGCCGATTGTACTTGAGAAAATAACCACTCTTCGCAAATAACCAATCTCTGCCGATTGTAATTCAGATAGCACTCATTTAGTCATTACCCAATGTTCGTAACCACAGGTGAGGATCGAAACAAAGACCGATTTAAAAATCACAGCTTTGCGCTATTTAAAAGCTCTCGTTTTGTCACTCCAGAGCGGAAAAGATCACGCACCACTACGTTCGCCTTACCAGCATGTGTAGCAATCTCCCTGTTCCGTTTTCCGTCATTCGTGAATACTACCACAAGGCACTTGAACTTCTCCAGCTACTTACTTGCAGCGCACACTGGCCTTGGTTTCTGGAAAGTTATTATACCTTGGTCTTTTTAGTGTTCAATTTTTATTCCAGCTTGGTCGCACGCAGCTGAAGATACGCCAAGTGCTGGGGAGTGAAAATTTGGTCTGTAGTGCTACAGCCAAGACAAAAACCGCACTGGGTATCCTCCAGCTTTGGTTTAATTATTTCACGGCATCATTTTCAAGCACTTGGCATACGCTTTTTCCGGGAGCTGAGGAGAAAGATGCCGCCGAAGTTAGTGCATTCTCTCATGTCTCTCTTCTTGTGTGTGGGGTTGATCACCAGAGTTTGCCAATCTTTCGGTGCTATTCCAGATCGCCATGCGACTTGATGCACACGAATCAGCCAAAGAACTCCTCGATTTACGTTTTTGAGCATTTCAGGTCGGATTTCATCGCAACCTGCAGCCTTCCGCAGGGCTATCTGCAATTGCTGAAATCCGCGAGATATTTCAAGGGCTCCTAGGACTGCTTCCGTCTTGGGGCTGCAGTCCTCACCTGTGACCTCCCCAGAGAGAAAACGGGTATGAAAATGAATGAAACAAACAAATATTTTCTATTCCGGAAATACACATCGCACTCAAAAAACGGCCTTAGGGCTGAAGAAGCTGCTTGCTATTGAAAAAGCAAACTCTTTGCTCAAAGGTTCTGTAACAACGGTAAATCATTTTTCCTTTCATTTACCTTTATAGCTTCAGTGATTGAAAACCAATCAGCAAAAGTCAGAAACACGTTTTTCATTGATCATCACTATATTCGAAGTACTTTTTCACTTACTCCATTTACACCTTTTGTCCTTTTCTGAGGATAGAAAGTTTTAAATATGGTGAACAATTTTAAAACATTTCTAACGCTAACAATTCACACTTGATCTACTGTCCAACCTGATTAGTTCAATTTCTTGATGAATTTACCTGTCTGATGATATAATCCATCAACTGCAATTATCTTAAAATAGGAAAAGCTATTATTGGACTCTGCCAAGAAAGCTCACAAACAGTCTTCTTTAAAATATCAATAGATGTGACACTTTCTATACCGGCCTACGTGTCTTTACGTACGGTACAAGGCTACGTACCGCCATGGATCTGCATGTGGCATCTACTGGATTCCGGCTGTAATATTTTTTATCTTGAATATTTGCGGAGAAAGTCTATCAATCAAAGCGGATTCAACAATTAAGTCCTTGTTTGTGTGTCAATTGCAAGGTGTTTTATGCAACTGACATAAATTAGTAAACTTTCCAAACTTTTCCGGTATCTAGCACGTTTTTTCTGGAAAAACACAGGCACCGAAAGTGACTCGAATCATGACTAAACGATTTTAACAAAGGATGATTCTCCCTCTTTTTTAAATTTGTTGTTATCATACTGACGTCATCCCAATGTTAGCTTCGCAAACTATAGGGCCTACAATAAACAGCTTATAACACAAACACTTTTCGAATTTGAAATGAGTTTGTTGCACAGAATTGTACATCATACATACCGGTATACAAAAAATGATTCCAATTTCAAGTTGCCATTTTCAATTTTACGTTGTTTAGTTCGAACATGATTTGTTTGTTGCTGTATTCACAGATTTAATCAATATTGCAACGCTATGTTACCAACACAACTGATTTCACTTGAGGAGCTAATAGCAAATGCAGTCATGTTCAATTCAAAGTCTGCTAAGGCTTTTCTGCGTTTTTCGGAGTTGCCTGTGGGTCTTCCATCAGGCCCGTAACCAGGGGGGCGAAGCCCCCCCTAGAAAATTTTTCGCGCCCCCATGGAAAAATATGTTGGATATAGTTTGAAACTATTGGACATAGTTCAAAAATTTTGGGCCCCTCTGAAAAAACTCTTCGCCCCTCCTGGTGTCCCAAGCTGGTTACGGGTCTGCCTTCCATATAGCGCGACAGGTCAATGCTTCCATATAATACTACGCCAACGTCTTTGTGAAAATATTTTCGTTGACATATTTACATCAAAAGTTGTGCATTTGACTTTAGGTTTTTAAATTCAGTTTAGCACCTGCTTCACCCTCATAGGTTTACATTTGAGTAGTGAGGCTTCTTATTAGAGTTTTTTGAAACTAAAAAACGAAATTGTTTTCTCTGAAAAACTTTATTGATTTAGTTATAGAAGTCAGGAAGTTTTTGTTTAATTCACCAAATATCATGACCTCAGGGTGGAATGAAGGCGGTGGTATGGACCGACACGTTGCAATCATTTGTCATGTTTGCCGGAATCGTATCTGCATGTATTAAAGCGACTGTAGAAGTTGGAGGAATCAATAAGGTTCTCGAAGCTCTCGAACGAGGACAAAGAAACACGTTGTGGAAGTAAGGACACCGTGCCAGGTTGTAAATCTGCATAGCTCCTATTTTGTGGAACGAATGGACATAGACTAGGTTTTCAATAGCTTTATTGCTTGTGAATCTGTGCATTAATAGTTTCAGTATCACTCTTGTTTGGAATTGGAAAAAATTCGTCACATCAACTGCAGAAAAAACTTTTCAACAAATGAAAAAAGCACGAAATGGTGTAATTTATACGCGTGTTTTAATTATATGTTTTAGAAATACTATTCCATGAATTTGGCAAATTGAAATGGACAAACGTTTACCAGCAGAGATTGCAACGTACCAAGTTTCTGTGCACATCTCTGTAATAACATATTTACAGCTTTGCACTTCATAGCTAAAGTTTTCAGCCATGAAGCTTGTGGTTAATTACATTTTCCAATGTTATTCCAATTACTCGAACCTTGGTCTTATCCAACATGTGTCACAGTCCAGCTGAGTGATATGCATCGCACGTGTCAATTCTAACAAACTATGTCTTTCTCCACTTGATTGCGAATAATCTTAGCTGCACAGTACGGAAGTCAAAAATAGCTGAGAATAAACCAGTTGCTGACTGACTACCTTCCTCATCGGTAAATAACGTTGAAAAATTAGAACGCAAACCATGCACGCCCCACATCAGGTGCTAATCACGATAGACAGCATAATACAAGATGAACGGAGAAATGCATCATTTATGTCAAGGGTTCACAACGTGGACATGAGGAGATAGGGTGGCAATAAACAACAAATGGATCAAAAACGATAAACGATCGTTTGATTGACTTGCACAACGACGATGAATATAAAATGTTCTTCACAGAACGATACGATTTGTTTTGATGCCAGGTACCTAACAGACTTCAACTCCTCTGGAAGAAGTTAGGATATGAATTTTGTCATTCCCGCATAATGTTTGGTTGGAAACGTGTTTTCAGCAGTGACCCCCATGCTCTCAAAGTAAAGAGATCGCTCATCAATTCATAAGCAAAGGGATTTCCGACTGTACCTTACTAAAATGTTCTCCTAATTTTGCCAAGCATTGTGAAGGTAATTTTACCAAGCGTTGTGAGGTATTGAGGACGGCAATAGCTCATTGGTAAAGTGTCCGCCGCTCAATCAGAAGATTGGGTGTTCGATCCACAGCCATTGAGTGAATTGCCGTAGCGCTCCTTGGGCACAGAGGCGTAGCGAGGGGAAAGGAGGGCGCAATTCCCCGGGAGCTGAATCACTATGGGGACGCCGAATCACTGCGGGGCGCCGAAAAGTCTCAACAATGTCTCATCTTCCTTGGTATCTCATTTGGATCATCACTCTTCAGCACCAGGGCAGGACGTGCCAAAGCAATCCACAACCAACTGCTCACTGGCAACATTTCCTACTCCACTCTTTTGATGCTTTTGGGGGGCGTGTGGACGGCGAGAGGATCAGTGCAGCAGCACATCCTCAGTGAACCCTCTTCGTCAAAGCAAAGCAAAGTTTCCACAATAAGAACATTTACCTGTTGAGGCAGCTGTGTACTAAACTGTCTGTTGCTTGTCTTCGAGTATGATTTCATTACCTCGAATTGCAGAAGTAGCAGCAACTTGAACAGTGTCTTCATAACTACGCACAGAACAGTTGAACTTTTCCGCACTTTTGTCAGCAGCTTCGAACGAAAGAACTTTATCAACAGTATCGTGTAACGTTATATCTTTCTCTTCTGGAAATCTTGCCGAATTTCTTTGGATTGCAGCCCACTTATAAAAGCGTCCCTAATTGCTTCTTTATGCTGCACTACCGATACTTCTCTAAACTCGCAATCCACACTTAAGCGCTTCAAGTTTTGCAGAGATTCATCCAAGGGTTCCTCGCTTACTTGCTTGCGAGATCTTAGCAAATAGCGTGCGAAAACGGAATTGAGGTTTTGCGTACACAGCGTTTAAAGAGGCGATATCTTCGTCATACGTGGAAGCCTCAACATCAGTCTCGTACACAGCTTCATCTACTGTACATAGTTTACAAGCATGTTCAACTTACCCAGTGACGTGTCTTCACCAATATTTTGAACATACGTGGTGAACGATTTATGCCAGTGCAGCCATTCTCTTTTAGCATCTTTGCTGTGAGGATCTGCAGCGAACACCTTCGGCCGAAGAGCTTTGATATCCATTTTGTTGGTATCCAATCAGTGGATTAAAATGCAGTGATACTACCAATCAGAGCATAGCTTTGGTAAAGTTTATTCCACTGAAAACGCTGTAAAACGAAACAAAAGAAGCACTGATAAGTATCATCAGACGCACGGGGTCAAAAGCACCGCCTACCTAGCCACCATCCCCACCAGTACGACTGGGCCAAATATTTTTTTGTTTATATGGTGTTTGTCGATGGCCCTTTTCAACTACAGTGGTCTTGCAGCGCCACGGCTGAGTTTTGTACAATGTCTGGTTTCGTTTGACTTGGTTTGTTTTGTGTTGTGGATGTGTTTCCTGGAGAGCTTCTGCATACAGTGCGCCTGGTAAAAAGGCTGCAGTACCAAGTTTCAAGTTCTTGGTAATCCCGGCCGAGAGTCGAATTCTCGACCTACCAGCACCCGGTAATGTACATCATCAATGGCACGCGCAAAACTAATTAACAGAAGGGACATGCGGGGTAAAATCAGCGAGACGCTTTGAGCAGCAACGCATGAAATACAGTAGCTGAGACAAGGTAAAGTAAGGCTCGTTAATGCTGCGCATTCATGTGCAGTTGTTTTATAAAAAATTCATTGCTGTTTTTACAAAAATAATCACTGCCACATCTCTGAATTGATGAGTGTCACATGCCAGCCACATACCTAACGTCTGTGTCACCCAGATGGAGGCAGAATTTGCCGCACCCTCGGAAAAGTGCTTAGTAATGGTATGTTACGTAAAAAAGCTATCATTCTACAATATTCAGTGCTTTCAGGGCGCTGTTATCGTCGAGGGTAATATCAGCAGAAGTTCTTCACAGCACGGCAGAAACCTGCAGTTCGTATTTTGCTGAAGTTATGAATCGCCAGTTAAACACGCTTATACTGTCCCGTGAGCAGCGGCGTAACGAGGTTAGATGGGGCCAGGGGCAAGAAGCAAGTTTGACGTCCCCATGTTCAAACCTATAAGGTCTTCCAGAAGAAAATGTACTGTATTGAAGAATGTACTTGCGATATTGTTGGGACTTTTCGGCGCCCCCATAGTAATTCGGCGCCCGGGGAATTGTTCCCCTTGCCCCCCACGTTACGCCCTTGCCCGTGAGTTTTCAGTTATACAAATAGTCTTGTTTAGAGCACCAATCTCTTACGAACGCAATCCCTTATGTATGGGTCTCTTATGAAATAGTCTACTAGTCTGCTAAGAACGTGTTATTCTAAGAATGCGTTCTGCAATAAAATAGTCTGTTGTGAACGTGGTCTATTATGAACAGGTCTGCAATGAAAATGGTCTGTTACGATACGAACTGGTCTGTTATGAACGTGGTCTTTTGTGATATGGTCCTGCTATGAACATGGTCTGTTGTGATCTGGTCTGTTATGAACATGGTCTGTTGTGATCTAGTCTGTTGTGAACATGGTCTTTTATGAACGGGTCTTTTACCAACAGGTCTGTTATGAACGTGGTCTGTTACGAACGTGGTCTGTTATGAGTGGTCTGTTACGGAGTTGGATCATTACATCAAATCAGTTCAATTACAATTACTCCTTCAAGTTTTTCAATTAGGCCTACATTACAATTGCTGTATGTTAAAAATCTCAAATTGCAATCACTCTTAAACTTGTAATTAATTACAAATCAAAATTACAAAGCTTCTTTAATAGAATAATAAAACGAAAACAATACATGCAGATATGGTGGATGACTCCAGAAGTGGTGCCAGGACAGGTTTCACATCAGTTGTCACTTGCAGTTTGAACGCTTTACTTCAAAGTACATGGAAAAATAGCAAATAGAAGGAGTGTTTAGATAGCCATAACAAAATACAGCACAAGAGCTACAGAATAAGGGAAACGAACCGAAAAACAAAGAACATGTTGAAGAAACGTACATAAAAACATACGACAAAACAGGAGTAAACACAAGGAAAAGCCGAATGGTCGTTCAGTATTTATCTTCAGTAGTTATTCAATTACAATTTTGTTTCTCAAATATAGGTGAATTACACTTGATGAACATTAAGCTACAAAAATTGTAGACAGCAAGTTTCTTCTTGCAGCACAAGAGTTACCAGCAATCAAGAAAAGTCTTTCTGATAAGGCTGCTGCTGCTGTTAGTCCCCATTAAATAGTCCTTGTCTGAAGCAGCAAGTGTGGGAAATTCTTCTGATTTTTTCCAATACATCAGTGCATTTCCCATACCAAACTGCAAGTGTTCTGTACTAAGGGAATAGACGAAATGATGCAAACTGCACTATGCTAATTACTAAGTGGCAGTTTTGCCGTGCGTGGTTTGACCCCAACTCAAAATAAAGTAACAGTGCAAAAGTAAGTAACAGCGCCAGCGTCAAGCTTATGTTGCGTGAAACAACATTTGAAATTAACACTGTTTCAGCTATTGAAAGGTTTTTGCGTTCTTCAGTGTCAAAAGAATGAACGTAGAGACCTGAGACGCCAAAACATTCTGTCACGGTTCAGAAAACCTATAGGTTTTGTTGTTTCACCTCGTTTTGTTCATGTAGCGTTGATTACGCTAACTTTATTCCAAGGATAAGTCAAGCTGGAAAACCCTCCGAAGCCTGCAATCGCTAAAAGCTAGTTTTTAATGTGCCTGATGCTCTGTATTAACCACAGCCGATGTTTAATTTCATTTGCAGATGACGTTTTTTTTCAGTTTCAACATTGATCCGACACTACCTTATACATTCTGGACAGTCATGATTGGACTAGGGTTCACGTGGTGCGGTGGAGTGTGCATAGACCAGTCAGTCAACCAGAGATACCTTGCTTGCAAATCCGTGAGGGATGCCCGAATGTAAGGATTTACTTTCTTCATTCAGTTTACTACATATAACCTACTTTTTGTTTGCCTTGCACGTAGAACCAGAAATCTTCAATAGGGAAGCTTTAAGTTTGTGCAGAGGGGCTTCACATTCTGAAAATTTACGTTAAATTTACAACACAGCATTTTCAAATCGTGTTTCACATTGCGGGCAAATTAATTATACAATTATTAAATATTTTTTCACAAATACCAATAATATGCTTGTAGTCTGTAACTAAACAATTTTTGAACGAGCTTAATAAAAGGAATGGAGCCTGTAATCACTGTCATTTAAATAACGACGATCGAAGGTGTCGTAATGAACTGCAAATGCTAACCAAAATTTGCAAGAAATCAGAATCAAGCTTCTCGTTCAATTATCAAAACACGGTTACCGAAGGAACAAATCTGAGGCCTGTCAAAGCAGTGCGCCGTGATAAACGTGTTCTTTCATTAGCGCGAATTTATAAACCTTACCATAAACTTCTGTGAATTTTGCTTAAGCATTTGCATCAGGCTTTTTACTAGCCGAAATACGAACGTTTCTGATGTCCAGAATTGTTAACTTTCTAGTGCGCAATTATTTAGATTAATGCCATTTTGTAACTCATATACGCTATCAATGTCAACAAACACAGACTAAGTCCTACGTATAGGCACAACACGGTCAATCCACTAACTACACTACTCCGTCGGGGCAATTGTTTGACAGTAATTGCTAAATGAACTCTTCTAAATACTTTATTAACTCCATCTAGCTGTCTGAACAGCAGGCTGCACAAATGTGTAACTTGAGTCGTGAGCACCAACGTTATCATGCTTCTATGCAGTACGAAATATGAGATGACTGTCTGGGTAAGCCATAAAATATTTTTTCAAAACAATTACTTCAGAAAATACGCTGATCAAGTGGAAGTCTGATTTCTCGACATATACAACTACATATATAGGCTAACTTCATGTTCAACACTCCAGCAGGGCTGCCAGCTCCTGATGAACCACTGGTGTAGGAGGCGGGGGTGCAGGGGTTGCAAGCGCATCCCCAAAAGTTTTGATTTGTCAAAAATCCGGACAAAATCCCTGAAAACCCGGGCAGAATCTGTGAAAATCTGGGCAAAATCTTTGAAAATGTTTGCAAAACACCTGAAATTCTGGGCAAACTATCTGAAAATATGATTAGAATTGGCGCCCAACGTTTGATTTTGATAAATGAGCGCCCCAACGTGGGACATGGGAAGAATCACATACATGAAGACCTTTTTTTGGAGATCATCCCAAACATGATGTGTGTGGAAGGAAATACTCAGACAAAGAGTTGCCCGAAAACTTTTCGGGCAAATATCTTTCGCACCCACAAAAATTTGCCTGCTCCTACACCTATGTGATGGACCAACGATGCCAAATCGCTCATCAAAATATGCCAAAAATCTTCAAAAATGCCAAACAACCGAAATAGGCCGATGGCTGTCGGTTTTGAAGTACACGAATGAGTAATAGCAAAAATGCAACATTTCTATGGAACCAAGAATGAAATTGCTGCATATAAACAAATGAACAATTGTCTCCAAAAGTACCATATCCTCTTGTAGAAAATGCTCAATGAAAATACCTATAAATGTTTGAAACAATAAAATACAGATTGCCAATATACAAACATGCAACATGTCATGGTATTAGGCCTACTTTGAATCTGATGCACAAGCGTTTGGTATGTTAGATATGTCACAATCCTACAAAATAGAGAACCCACAGAAAAAATATCAGGTTTTCCATGTTCACATGAACCAAATACGCCAAATCGCTAGGCAAAATACGCCAGATATAGCTTCAATAAATGCCAAACAGACTGAAAAAAATGTAAAAGTTTAAGCTCAAAGCAGACAGCTTTTAAAAATGCGAATCCACGTTTTTTTCTACCAACACAACTAAAAAAGACCAAACGCATGCCAAACTCTGACGTAGGCCTACATGCCAAACAGCATCTTCTCATACCAAACCATTAAAAAAGGCCAAATTTCTGGTAGTTAGCATTAAAAATGCCAGCCTGTCAACCCTGGCTCCAAGCAATTTGTGCTGACGCTTTGCGCCCAAGCCTCAAATACCCTTAGTACCTCGCAAAGCTATCAAAAATGATCAGGCGATGTCATTCTAGGTAACATCGGCAAGTACCGCTCTGTCCACAAATGCCATAACAGAATACGCATTGATAAAAACTGATTTATAGCGTTTCATATTTCAATTTGGGGGCTTGAAGCTTTGCTTGAGTGTGTCTAAGTCCAAAAAGCCCCCCGTGGCGACGGGACTGGTTGCACAGGGTCGCTGTGGATGACGTCATGATCTGAACTATCAGTTGACGCCCTCTCTCAAAGATTGCGATTCTCCAACGAAAAAGTGCTATAGATGCACGTAGAACATGCTCTTAGACATTGCAAAACTTTTCCTTACGCTGTTGGAGCGATTTCAGTCAGGCAGTAGCATCAAAGCTTCAAATGTTTTGTGACCTTAAGTAACTTGCTAAAAGTACAGTAAATAATTTTTGTTAAACGTCTTTGTGTTTCCACAACTGTAGAAATATTCCACATTTTTATTTTTAATCAATTACATTGTGCGTGATCACCCATATTTTACATTATTGTTATAGTTTTTCTATAGCGTTATTTTTTCATCTATTTAGGATTGGCCCTGAGTTATATAAATAGGTTTTGTTTTATTTCTCAGAGCTGCTGTGGTGTCATTCATACCGACGTTCATCTTCCTTTCACTGTCAGTACTGACAGGTTTGACCATGTATGCCTATTTTGAGGGATGCGACCCAATCCAAGCAGGATTAATCCAAAGGCCAGACCAGATGATTCCACTGTTAGTGGCCAAAGTTTTCCGGGACACGCCTGGAATGGCTGGTTTGTTTGTTTCAGCTGCTGTAAGCGGAACTTTGAGGTATTTTATTTTATTTTTTTATGTATTAACCGCAGACTCATGGTCCGTATTACAAGGGTAACCGAATAACACAAGAGCACCAAAAAGATTAGTCATAGCGCATTGCAGAGTAGGTGTTAGCATACAATCAACACTGAGAGGACCAAAACACTTTCAACAGCGACCCCAACTATAACTTCATTCACTCATCGTCATACAGCGATCTGGCCGTGGGAAAGTAATGAAGACATTCTAGCACCAGATTTTGAGGTAAACGACTAACAAAGAAAAAATAAAAAATAAATCGGATGGGGGTGCTCAGCGGCGCACAGAGGCATGTAAATTGTTTTGATCAAGGTTTCAAATGTTTTGTAATACATTTAGCATGAGGCTGACAGTCAATCATTTTCGCTGAATTGTAAGCAGTTGACGGTTGGTGTTTTACTACAGCATAGTTGTATGTATTCACTTTTTACATGTTTGACGTGCACATATCGTCTACATGTTGGAGGTGATAGAGCAGAGGTTTTCAACTTTTTTTGTACCGCGACCCATTATAGCAACCCACTATAAGCCAATGACCCCAATCTAAAACTCGAATAAAGCGTATGTAATACAGCTGTGTACAAAATTATCTACTCACGATCCCTCAAAAATGGTTCACGACCCCTCAGGGTGTCGTGACCCCAAGTTGAAAACCACTGTCATAGAGGAACCACAAGAAAATACAGAAAACCTGAGGCACCACGAAGCACGAGGAAGGTTTTGGTTGCTACACAAAAGCAAAACTGACGAGACGCATACACCGAAACACCACACCATAAATTACTTCAGTTGGTCATCTTTACAGAGGAGCTTTAAATAATTGAGGAAAAAAGAAGATATATACAAAGCATCACATAATTGGAACGATCGGATATAAAAGCTAGATAACGATGCGGAACGTTGTAAAAAGCGGTACAGATTGTTTCTAAACAAGACATCAAAGGTCTTGACACAATGGTTAACTTGGTGCGGGCGAACACTTACATTTCTGGATTATGTAATGCATAATTCGGTAGGTCATGTTGTATGCAATGCGGAAGCGCTTCATACTAGTCTCTGTGAATTTGCTCCACAGTGAGCAAGCATACATCGGCATGCAATAGGCACGGAATAAAGTGTTTTTACTGTGAGTCACTGAGCAAACGTGCCTCTGAGCTTGTTTGCTGCACAGTAAAACGATTTCACTTGTCTCTTGATATTATCACATCCTTCAGTGAGACAGTTAGCAATACACCAAGGTATTTCACTTGGTCGGAAAATTGTACACACACACCATTCAAAATAACATTCGATGGAGCAGGTTGTTGACACTTTTTGAGACAAAAAATAACACCACTTGTTTTGTTGCAATTAAAAGCGATTTCGTTTTCAGCAACATTACCACCACAAATATTCAGAAGACGATGGATTCTGCTAATACCGGGGCTGAACACACATATATCATCAGTAAACATTAGATGATTCACAGCCATATTTCCACAGAGCATACCACTCTGGCTAAACCCAGCTGGTCTGGGAGTTCATCAAGGTAAACAGCAAATAAAATGATCTCGGAACCCCACCTTGCCTTACGCCATTGGTTACAGTAAAAGGGCTTGAAAAGTTGGTGCCCCATTTTACTGTACTTGCCTATAACAACTCATGAAAAGTCTTACTATGCACACAGGCACATTGCGCTTAATCGGTTTAATTAAGCGAATAGCATGTTGTGTTTAGTTCTGTCAAATGCTCTATCAGACGCATCTAAGAATGCTAAAAACACTGGGGTATTCTTGCTTACATAATACGGCCTATTCTGTTTGGTAGATGCTTTTCATTTTGTAAGTGCTGGGGGCATTGACACTGCTATTACTTACAGGTAGCTTCTATCTTCCGCAATCTATCTTCTCGGTAAAGTACATGTGACTAAAGTGAAACTAAATTCAAGTTTTTCCCATTAGGACTTCAAATTCCACAGACAAGTTCTTAGGTGTTTTAGAAGTCCGTGATTTGTACGAATTTAATTACGTGTAGTGCCAAGTTATCGTTACCTGCAGCTGAGCGTGGTCAATACGTTCTGTAAGACGGGGTTTAGGATGCTATTTACGTTTTAATATCATTGTATAGCTCGTTAAAGCTAGTTAATTTAGCAGTCTCATCAAACCAGTGTGAAATTCAAATTAGCAACAAAGGTTTTGTAGGGAAAGCACAGTAGCTACACTGTAACAGCTTTATTTAGCTCGTGTAGTGAAGGTGGTGCAGACATCCAATTGCGAATGGGATGTTGCGGGGTCCTGCGGCGGAGATCACCAGGTGTGCAAGGGTGATTGTCCCTCATAATGGGACTTCCAGCGGTCAAGAATCTTTTGGGTTTCCGAGTTGGCAGTGGAGCCGTCTGCACCTTTTATGCTGCCCACTGATGACCTAGTCCTAGTGAGTCCAAAGATCTCCTTTGCTGCAGCATAGAGGCATTTTTATTCCCCTGTACTCTTGTGAGGAGTAGACAGTAGACACCAAAACTGTCACTATACCAAATGTTTAGAATCCTTCCATATTAGCTGGCTCCAGACAATCCTTAATCTCTTGTTCTCTACTGGTGGAACACAGACCCGCACATTTTTTTAATATCAATTTTATTTAACGACAATCTTGCTACAGGCGGCAGCCTGACTGGTGCAATCTTGTCGTGTCACGTCGAGCTTTCAAAATACAATGCAAGAAAATTAAAAACCAAACGGAAATGCAAAAAGGAATGCACTACATTACACAGCACTTCACGAACGCATCAGTAGTATTGAATACAGCATCTGAAACGGAAGTCGACGCATCAGGCACATCATATAGATATAATTGTAACAGATCGGGATCAACAAAAAAAGACAATAGAAAAACACGATTCTCCCATAAATGATGCACAAGATCGCGCGGATGTTGTCAAAATCTATTACAAGACTTAAGAAAATCATCCACGGCGCAAAACACAGCAACCCAAGATATGTGATGGTTCATCATAAGACAGGCCAAATAAGAATATACGCAGCAACTCAACGTTACTCAGACAATCAAAGAGTTCAGGTGATTTGTTGTCAGTTACAATATTACAGACCCTATTGGAGAGGATCGCTCGTGCGGCATCATGAAATTTACCGTAAAAGAAAAGGTGAATCTAAGTTTCGATATCACCGCAAACGCAAATACGATAAGATTTTTTATTGGTATTTAATGGACTGTGGGCGAGGCGCACCATACAACGGACGGCTGTCAAACGAGAATTAACTCCCAAAAGGTGGAGGATACTATGTTTTGCAACATGGTAATAGGATTTTAAACGATTCATGAAATTTGGGTGACTTGGAGAAGATTTAATTTCGAGTGGGAGAGAATTCAATAAGCTACCCGCGTTTATAAAACCACACACTTGTTCTTCGACGAGATTATTCCGATGGGAGGGCAGTAGGCAACACGACCGGACTCCGACGAAGATTGCATCCGCATTGGAGAATTTTCCTGCAATAGTCATTATGCCGAGCGCTTGGCCAGACTGAAGCAAGTTCCAATTTTTAAGGTTTTGGCACGACCCGGCCGAGATTCGAACCACGCGAACAACGACCTACCAGACATGAGCGCTCTAACCACTAGGCCACACTTCCGGTTATTGATCACTAGAGATACCTAAAGGCCACTGTAGATGCAATCACACCAGTCCCGTCGCCACGGGGGGCTTTGCCCTCCCCAAACAAAGCTCCAAGCCCCCCCAAATTGAAACGTGAAACACTATAAATAAGTGAAATTTTGCTTAATTTTATGTCAAGCCCCCCGCAGAACTGCAAAGCCCCCTAATTGAAAATTTTTTGGCGACGGTTCTGAATCACGCACGTGTACTGCTATGTCGAAAATTATGTGCTAACTATGCAACTTCCACCGCACTGCACATGTAAATCGAAATACCGTTTTCCGTACACGATTGTGCCGGCCTCACATGAACAAAAGCAGCTTTAGAAGAAAGTGAACACAATTCACATGAAAGCGAAATTGTTCCAATCACGAATTCCGTCATGACACAGAGACAAGTAGACTGTTGATAGCCAACCAGCTTCATCAAGATATTCTTATTACAAAGCACATAAAAATAAACCATCTTCCAACGGTTTGGTGACTACTGACTAATCCGTTTTTGTGGTAGCTTATGGACTTTTGTGATAGTGGTGTAAGCATAACAATGTTGTGCAACTACCATTACGAGTGTGCAGCGTGGATAGGGTGAGGACTATCCAATGCAGTATGCCAAGGAATGGCATACTGCTGCCCGCGGGCCGAATGTGGCCCGACACAGCGCTTTCAGTGGCCCGCAGAAGCATTCAGGAAAATCTTCAAATCTGAACGTTCCTCCAACTTCTAATAGTAAATATCAGTGCTGAGGCTATAAACCGAGACTTGAAATAGCAGCATCAAGGTTTCGGCACCAGTTGCATCTATGTAGCATACCAGCGCCGCAGATAGGTGTGCGTGTACTTGATAGCAAGTTGTAACCATAGGCGTAAAATTATTTCGCAGAATATTCCCAACAAAGTCGTTCATCTGACTATTCACACTAAATTTTCCTCTGACTGATCCTCAAAATCCAACCCTGCGTTGATTTATGACTGTCTTGTCATACGCGAAACACGCACTAGCTCGAAACCAAAAAAGATTCAGACAAATAGACAATGAGCAACATAATTCTCACAAAGATCCCTGCACAGGCTACGTTAGAATTTTATATCATTATCAACTCAGTGTAACTTAATCCTTCGATTGTCATGTCGACTGTCAAATTCATCAACGAAATCATCTAAATCCATTTTTTCAGTTCGTACCCGTTCAGCTGAAAGTAGATCAACCAGGGGCGTATCTATGCAAACTGTCGCCCATGGCAAAATTTAAATGTGCGCCCTTTCTAATTATTTAAATATACTGTAAGATGTGGGCACCGTTTTTACGAAAGATAAACCATGAAGAAAACACATTTTATAAAACAGAAAATATTTGCTTTTATTTTTGCTTTATATTTTTCTGCAAATAAAATATAAATAATCCATTACGTCTACAGCATACTTCTATACTCATTTATTCTTGTTATGTTGATTATCAAAACATTTAAACAATAACGTTATCGTAACTTATAGGTCTACATAGTGTTGCCTGACAAAATTGTATATCTTACAAAAAAATCAAACAGCATATTGCAACTGAAAACGAAAATTTTTTTTAATTGAACACGTTGAATTTGAATTATAAAATAAATTATTTAATGCAAGTCATATATCACTTGTGTTGGAAAAACACAATTCCAATGAAATGAATATATCCAGCCTTTTCCAGTTAATTACACAAAAATGGTTATTAAAACAGCACTTTCCGTACCTTGATCGAACTAAAGTTGTTTATTATTTCATCAAAGTAAGCTTTCGCTGTTTATTCTCTTTTTATTCACAAACCTAGATTACACAACCTGCCCTGACTTATTGCTAATTAATGAGGCCCGCAGGTGTGAAGGACCAGTTTCAGTTTACTGAAAGATCGTTCGCCGCTTGCAATACATATAAATGCCATCGTCACCATTATTTGCAAAGCAATTCGAAGAATGCGATAATTTTAAGTTACACGACTTGAAACCAGCATTTTGCAATCTAGACTCTTCTCGTCTAATTGCTAGTCATCTAATCTGAACTTTACACAGCTCCTAAAATATCACACGTAGATTTTAGTTTTTCACGGCCAGAACCCTTTTACAAGACCTTGAACATCGAACAGAAAGCCATATTTGGACAGAAAAAGCTAGCTCTGAACAACAGGGGCGGCTCGTCTAGACGGGCTGCAGCCCTCCCTGAAAAATGTAAGGCAAAAGATTCCGCCAAACGGCCAAACTCGCCTTAAGTTTGGATTTAGTTACGAAAATTTCACAACACAATCATTTTCGGTACTTCCGACACCATTTCGGCTCAACGTTTCCTAGGAATCCAACAAAACC
>Ga0210059_1005034_pt1 | contig 21259 bp, 14 predicted proteins | sample Ectturendosymbi2_FD_188042 | JGI IMG/M metagenome (GOLD analysis project Ga0210059, IMG submission 188042) | Ecteinascidia turbinata endosymbiont from Florida, USA - Sample 2 (SPAdes) (version 2) | ecosystem: Host-associated > Tunicates > Ascidians > Unclassified | place: Key West, Florida...
ATCTTTGCACTCATAAAAAGCAGCGATGAATCACAAAAGAAAGCTGAATTTAATATGTGAACGCAGGAGATAATAAGATTGGTTACCGCCAGTGCCGGATTAAAAGTAGCAAATGTAGCAATTGCTACGGGCCACGCGGTTTTCGGGGCCCTTGGGTCATTTGTTTTAAATTTGTTTTCAGAATTTAGATGCTCAAGCCAAACTCTTGGAAAAACTGCCCTATATTTTACACATGTATACAAAAACTTTATTCGCTGAAACAAATCAAGTTTTTCGTTTTGTCTGGGAAATAGCTTCTACGTGAAAGTCCATTTCGCATTGTAAATTGTTTGAAGTGATTTGATTTTAAATTGTTCTTTATCCATACAATACATTTGTTGAGGGGCTCCTTCTGGCACATTTGCATATAATTTTTGCTTTATTTTGACAAACATATGATTTTCTTCATAATTTATTAAATGTTGCTCTAGAGTGATCAGTGAACTTTGCAAAAACTAAGTGCGAATCTCTCAAAAATGGACTTGAGACCACCGTCTCATTCGTTTCCCCTAATATCCACCTCTGATAAAATGTATAGAATGTTTTCCGTCCAAGAAATTGCTATTTTGGTAAATTTGCCATAAGCAATGTTGAATGCTTTTGCATTAGACTGCCGTGATTGCAAAATTAAAGAATTTTACAGTTAATTGGAACATCATGGGACCACTCAAGCAAAAAGGCAAAATCGCAGCAATTTCCCGATATTGCTTGATTGTATTGTTATGAATGGCTTAAAAAATATTATTAGATCACATTGACCTGTTCTGTAAGTTGCGATACTTTTTTCGTGTTTTCAAAATGATTTGACCAGTGGCGCCAAACCTAGGGTTTGCCCCTATATGATCCGGGTTATTGTTGCCTTTCTGGATATTTCTTCTGAAGATCTGGGGTTTTTAGGATCTAACTGTGTAGCGGTAGTAGTATATAACTGTATGTTGAAAGGGCCAGCTCTATTTCTTTGTTTTTTACCGTCAAGCGCATTTGAGGGTCCAGCTCTTTTTACCGTCTGTATGTTGAAAGGGTCAGCTCTATTTCTTTGTTTTTTACCTCAAGCGCATCATTAAAGTCACAGCTCATTTTCCCGTCTGGATGTTGAAATGTCCAGCTCTTTTTACCGCCCATAGCATTAATTGTATGTTCACAGGTCCATCGCACCAGTCAAGCGTTCAAGCGATCCCCGTGTGAGGCAGCGTATTTATTCGCTCTGGAAGGACAATTCGTTTGTCATCATTGGCAGAAAAGGCGACCTTGTTGACAGTTTCTGTGAATATTTCATGCTGCCAACTTCTGATTACGTTCATTGTTCTCCGCTGTTCTTTGCTAGAGAAAAGGCAATTATTATAGTCATTGAATGAAATATTATCTTTTACTACACCTTTACATTTCTTCTCTTCATCTAGTTCCTTTTTGTAGGAATACAATTTTGCTCGTAGACCTACAAATTCAGATATGATCTTCCCACCAGCCTCGTCCTTAACCATACCAAGGACCTTTTTGTTAAGTCTCGGAAGACTGTATTTGTCAAAGTTGGAGGTATAAAATTTATCTTTGATATCTTCAAAAAAGTCGTCAATTTCGATCTCATATATCAAAGAATCCGTATCAGTCATCAGCAACCTTGCTTTTGGTCCATACTTTTTCTTGATGTAATTATAATGAAAATCATACATAAGAGTCTTTGATAAATCCAGGATTGACATTCCGAGATAAACTGGCTTTTGAATACAAGTACTGTTTTTTCATATGCACCGCAATAAGATCTTCATTGAATATTGTTGTTCGTCCATAATTAGGTTTTGCAGCCAACTTCTCCGCGGATTTACCATCTGTTTTAAGTCTTATATCAACTCTGTTCTTGATGTTTTCCATTGTCTTTCCAAATACGGAGTTATTCATTAATTTGAAGAAATCTTTTTTAAACTCACTTGAAGCTTTTGTTCTTAGTTTTGTATTTACCTCGATATAAGTCTTCATCCATGGCTCTTCTTTGAAAGAAATTCCACGATGAATTTTTATTAATTTTAGACCGAGGTCTAAATACTGTTTTAAATTTTTACAATGTAATATATATTTTTTCTTGTCCGCCAAATTAGGGATAAGTTTTTCTATTCTATTTACAGTAATCCTCTCTGGAGCAAGAGGATGATCATTATGAAGATCATGAAGTTTTTTTGGATACTCTAAATCAACCTCAAGAATGCATCCACAGCCTTCTTGGTTTGAAAATTGTTCCCACTTTTCTGTCTGACTTTTACTCATCCACTTGAAATCACTAACTGGCAATGGTTGACTCATAGCCCAACCATACAAGTTGTTAGCATCAAGATATTGAATAAATTTTGATTTTTCTTTTGAATTAAAATCCACCATATACTTATTAGTTGCTTTTGCATATCGTTTTGAAATCATAGAGACTCCCCCACGTATCCCCTGCTCTATCATCAGAAGCATGTCTGGACAATAAAGAAGATCAAGCTTTACATCAGCCTTTTTTAAACATGCATCCCATGCTAGTCCAGGCGCTGAATAGTACCAACAAGGATCAAGTTCATAATTTGTTAAATAAACGTCTCTAAAATTTTCAAAGACATCCGCAAGTAAAACTACGTCTGTGAGAAGATATAGATCATGGTATTCACGAAAACTTTTCATCTTAAAACGATCCCAAACCTTTTGAGCATGCTTAAAGTCTTCAAGTGATATATCGCTATCGTTCAGCTTTGAGTAAAACTCCTCTTGGAGGCAGTTGAGTGTCTTCAAATTTACCCAGACTGTTAAACCAGTCATATGGAAAAACTCCTTTTCGTCTTAACAATTCTTCTTCATCAAATGTTTTTTGAAGATGAGTGAACTGTTCTTTTTCTGGATTATTCACTAATTTCTCCAAACTTGATTGCAAGAATCTAAAATTGTCAATAAATCTAATCTCAAATTTTTCTTTTTCCTGCTCTTTATCATAAATCTTTTTTGAGAACCTTATATAATTTTCCTCTGTTCTTGGGATACAATTTAATCTTCCCGGTGTCTTTGGACTTCGTCCCCCCAAGTTCTTAATGAGCAAATGAGCATCATAGCCAGAAAGATTATGAAAAATCACTGGTATATGTTGCGGCTCTTGATAAAGTAAATTACATTTATTATGGGCAGCTCCACGATATTTACCAGTTTTATGATCACGATCTCTACACTTTTTATCGTTAGAAGTAAATGTTTTTTACAAAGATAGCAAGTTTTTGCATTTGCAAAATCGATTTTATGTTTTTCATTCATAACCATCCGCTTGCAGCTGCGTTTTTCCACTGACCAAATTCTGTCCAAGTCTTTTTCAAGTTGATCTATAAAAATCCCTGCTATGTCTTCACCATCTTCTCGCTGAGAATAAAGAGCTTGTTTAACAGGTTCACCATTTTTAAGTATATAATAGCAGAATCCAGAAGGTTCATGTTTTTGATACTTCTCAATGAACGATTTGTCTAAATCAGGTTGACTACTTTGAATTCTTTTTGTCATGCACTCAAGTCTGTGTAGACTACGATTGGGACTTTAGTTGATCGCTTGAAATTATTGAATTCCAAAATTGTCCCTTTCTTTGGGAAGGTTATTTTAACCGCACCACTCTTTTGATAATATTCATTATGTTTTTTTAAAACCTCCTCACTTGTAAAATAATTCAAATATCTCAAACAGAAATATCTTTTTTCTGTATGTTTAGTCTTTTTACGAGTTAAAAGCCTTGACATGTTGCTTATTAATACATAATGCTTATCTTCCAGCAGTAGAAGATTTACTTCATGTAGTCTTTTATCCATCTCTGAAATCCTCAAAGGATATATGATTTTATTTTCATCATCATACCCAAAAACATTTACAGAAATAGTGTGATTTTGTTTCTCAAATTTATTTATATCCCTAAGCTTTACTGGAAAGCTTATATTTTTAAAGTATAACTTTTCTGCTTGTTCTTCTAATTTCCCTGTAATTCTTTCAGGATGATCTTTAACAGGATTTAACGCTCGTGCAATACACAATTTAAAGCATTGAACATCCTCATTCCTCCGCTTCATGTTTTTAAATGTCATGTTTATCAATGCTTTTTTACTTGCTAGAAATTTTGGTAGACTAACGTAAGTGCCTCCCCTCAAGGGCTTATACCTCACTGTGTGAATATCAAGACTCACAATTGAGTGAAATGTCTACCCAGATCCATTCATTTGAAAAATCGAAATGTTCTCCTAAATTTGTTCAGTCATTTCTTCCAAAGTTCATTTAAGTTGGTCGCCTCGAGGATAATCTCTGTTTTTGACTGAAAATTTAGAACTTTTATTATGGATCGACATTTCAATATTGCCCTTAAAACAAGTCTTACTTTTGTTTGAGGTTTTAACTTTTCCATAGCTTTTTGTTCAACAGTTATCAAAAACGTCTTAGGATCAAACTTTTGATCTGTTGGTGGTTTGATACTATGTTCTTCTGCGAACCCTTTCAAAGCTGATCATTTGCTTTCTTCACATTTCAGTTGTTTAGGATATAAACTCATAACGTTTTTCTTAAAAGCTTCAAACTCGTTGTTGATTGGTCTTTTTACTGGTGTTGGTACAAATCGTAACAGCCAATCATTAAATCGCTTAAATCCACTTTTGACATTACTTTTAGGTGTTCTGACATACTTCCTTGGTTGACTTGGTTTAAGAATACTAGTATTAATGTGTGGTACATTTTCATCAAGTATACTTTCCATCCTTTATAAAATATTATAAAATTATCTTTAACTAATTTTATTTATAAGGAAAATGCATTCAATTATTTTTTTCATTTTATAAAAATATTTTAATCTTCTTTAAAATTGTTTTTCTACATGTACGACAATCTTTCAATTTATCTGCACAACTAAAACATGCAGAATGTCCACAACTTGTAAATACCACTTTCAAGGCATTTATTAAACACATTTTACATGAAATAACTTCTGTTGCTTCTTCATCTATTACATCACTAAATTTTTTAGTTATTACTTTAGTTTTATTTTCAGCTTCTCTTAATATCCTTTCAGCTTCTCTTAATGACCTTTCCAAGCTCATTTCGGTCTCATATTGTCTAAACCAAAATTTTGAAACAACTATACATATTATTGCTGTACTCCTCACCCCTATCAGGTATTATTGGAATTTCGCGGAAATCATCGGAATGAAACATTAACCAAATGTCAAAAAAACATTCATCATCATCTAATAAAGAGTAAAGATATACTTTTATTGTAATTTTAATAATTTTTTTAAAAAGAAATTTATACATTTTTCTAATGTTGACAATTTCCCTTCGAAATGTTTGATTTCTTCTAGGTCATTTAAAAATCGTGGAAAGCTCTCTTAAGTTTTCTTCAGGAATTATAGTTTCTTCATGACATATGCGTGGAATTATCTCTTTGAGTATGGAGACACCTTCTGGATTTGTTGATAAGCAACTTACAATCAAATTATGTTTTCTGTTATAAATCATATTCAACAAAATTGGTGTTAATTTTTCAATATAGTTTTTTTTCCTTATTATTTCCTCTTGTCCACCAAAATTTTCATATAATATTATTACTTGATTAACACGTCCGCGTTTTAAATGATTTATCACAATCTTTTCATTGGTGTTCATTCTTTATATCATATTATAAACTTATCTTTATATTATTTTTAATTATAAAGAATTTTCTCTTGTTTCTTTAACTTATTCAATTATTATAATAACCTATTATTATGTCAACTAATTCTTATTATATTAACTTCTTATTACTTCTTTAACCTATTGAATTATAATTTTTTGTTATTTCAAGTTTCTACATACTTTGAGAACCGGTCTACGATATATTCGTACTTAGATTTCGGCCTAAAAAACAGCAGTTTTCGGTTGCCTTACCAACGCCTTAGCTCCTCCGCTGATTGCGCTAGAGAGCTGTTCAAGGGCTCAGACGGATCGGCCAGTCTAGTAGATTGCACTCAAAACAAATTATTTAGTTGGGGGGTGCGGATTTTTTGTGAGTGACGTCATAAATGAAGTAGTTTTAGGGTCATTTTGGCTCATGTTGCCTGGCCTAGGGCCCAACCGCTAGGTCAAAGTGTTTCGCTGAAGTTTTCATTGGAAACTAGGCTCGAGTTCGAGTCTTTTGAGCCTTTGATCAACTTTCTAGCGTTACTGGTTCAAAAGTTATGTTCTTAAATAAACAAATTATTTGTCAATTAGCTATTAGTCAAATATTTTCACTAACTTACATCACAACTTTTGAACCCAAAACCCCACCAGGTCATCCAAAGTATCAAAAGACTCGGATTGTGGCCTAGTTTCCAATAAAAACTTCAGCGAAATACTACCTCCTAACGGTTGGCACCCAGGGCCAGGCAAAGTGGGCCAAGGTGGCCTAAAAGTCCTCGACTTATGACGTCACTCACAAAAAAACCGCACCTCCCAAGCAAAAAATTTTATTTCGAGTTCAGACTAGAAGACTTGCCACGTCTTTTGAGACTTTTACTGGGTCTGTAGAGCATACCGGACCAGAGAAATTCCTGCGCAAAGCCACGTGCATTTAAGCTATTTTCCGAAAATCCCCGAATCCTAGCGGACGCCAAAGAGTTAAAAATAAAATTCCTTTCCCAGTTTTTCTTGAAGCTTCAACAATACTATTAAAAATTGTTTCTTCACCTGTGAGAATGTCAACAATTTGACCTCTTTTCCTTTTTTACTGCTTTCTTTCTTTGCTTAGATTTCTTGCTTGTTCTGACAAACCTTTTTGTCGATAATTTGAAGCATTTGTTTTTTATTCATTTGTGTAAGACATTGTATTAACGCTTGTCAAGAACTAGTCACCTGAATCGAAAATGGTGACAAACCTATTAAAAACTGAGTGTTCCAATAACGAGAAACAAAGAGCTGGTATAATCAAAAGATACCACAAAACTTGAAATTGTGTGTGTATAAGATAGTTTTGCATTATTTTCACCTTGGAGACTTTGGTGCAAAGAATTAGTGATCCTATCTTTTATAATAACATCCTGTTTTATGTGTTTCAAAAACATTTTGAAACATTTTCGTTCATCAGTGACCATACCTAGAGTGACCCAAGCACTTCAAACAATTGTTGAAAGGTGCTGCGAAAAAGGTCAAATCTGGTATGAAATTCCAAACTTTTGAGATATTCAACTTTGAAACAAATCGATTCACTGAAATATTGGAACAGGCTCGAAAAATGAGACACGACGTTATTTACAACGTTGAACTTTATTAATATTAAAATATGAAAGACACCCTAAATGGGAGAGATTTGTTGATGAAAATGAAATTAGTTAACAATTTCTTTTCAAGTTCTCTTCGTCAACCATTCATTCGGATAGATTATGAACTTTGAAGACTAAAAAATTCTTAAATTTTGAAGCATTAAGGCATTTATCAATTAGATAATTCCTTCAGTCAACCAACATTGATTGCTGGTTTGGCAAAAATGTGTTGTTTTGCATCTTTAGTGATGCAATCAAAAGAAAAACCTACGGATATCTAGCTTGAATTTTGAAAGTTTCACAGGAAAACTTTACTTTGCATTCAAGACACAAATGGTAAAAGAACTTTTATTCCCAAGATAACATCCTTCAGTAAAAGAGTTACAAAACTCATCAATAAAAGAAGGTTCTTGCAAAGGCATTTTGAAAATTATAAAGACATTCAATCAGTTTCCTCTATTTTAACGTAAGGGCGAGTTCGTCGAGATTCTTCAAGAAAGACCACATCAATTTCGGCACGACGTTCAAGAAGAATCTTCATATGACTTCATCTTTTCAAAGGACCTCGCGATATAACGCCTCAGAAAATAATTTGATCAAGAATTTTGATATTACTGATCTTTGGTTCATGGAAAAGTATTACAAATCGTTTCCATTAAAGGAATACGCTCTAGAAAGAGGCCATATACAATGTCCTCATCGATGAAAAACTTCTGATTTTCATATACTTCATGTATTCAACCCTTCTAAAAAGACATTCGACCTCTTCAATTTAGCAGAGTGGAAAGGAATGTTGAGTTCGTCTTGGCTCCCTCAACATGAAACGTCTTGTGACTCTGAAATACAAACAAAGAAAGACTTCAAAAGCAAGTTCATAAAGCAACTTGGAAGCTCACCGATAACCTCATTAAATAACAAAGGCAAAAAGAAAGAATTAGAATGCACACAGTTATATTATCTAACGATCTGAACTCAAGAAAAACGAAGACGGACACTGGATTTGCAAACACTTGGTTTACAAGGACGTTGTATTGTGTATTTATTTGAACTATCGTATATTTACACTCCGTTTGTGATAGCAAGTCACCACTAGGAAGAGAGCAAACCAAAACCTGATAAAAACAACAATTCAGATAAAAAAATAAATGATATTTTCGATCCAAACGAATAAAAACAAATAATAACAAAACACATTCCAAATTATGATAAAAAACGTAATCGAAATCATTGGCAACTCCGAACAGTCCGAACTCGACGCAATGACGTTTCATGTCGTCATCCGAGTAGCCAATGAACATACGCGAGAAAATCTATATATACCTGTGTCCTTGCTAGAGTCAACACAGTTGAAGTCGTGGGCATACCAGTCTCAACACCTAAATAGTTGGCGAACGAGCTGGGTCTAGTGAACTAGTGATCTACGAACACCCAAAAAGGTTAGACTTACGGAGATACCGAGGTCTTAACCAATTTTCAGGCAGGTCGTGTTACGACAAGCCCAATAGGATGGGTTATTCTCTCCCTCTGTGAAAAAATAGAATTTGCATTAACCCCTGTCACCTGTAATAAGGCCTGTGTATGTTGATGCATATTACAAAACCCTGTTGTGATGAATATCGCGTTGCTTAAAGTTACCAGAATAAAACCATGAGTGAATACAATCTGTTGTGATAAACGTAGCGTGTCGAGGGAAACCGGTGGGTCTAAGTTTCTTCATTGTTGACTTGGGCGTGCCATGGACACTTCCTATTAACCAGTGCTCACGCGGAATTGTCCTGAACGTGTGCTGTTCTTCTTCTTTAGAAGGGAACTGCCACATTACATTGCTTTTCTATACGCTGCTGATGATGTACTGCAGCGATCCCCAAAGTCTGACCCGAGCAGCGTTCCAATCCGGCCCTCGAGCTTTCCTAGAACTGTTTTGCATTTTAGTAATTTCGCGTAAGTAAATAAATAATGTTAGATGTATTTACAGTTACACCAAGGGCAAAGGTATTCAACCACCACATGGAGGAAATCAATGGAAATTGCAAACGTTTCTTCCACTTTTAACAAAATTGCGCGCTTACCAGAGGAAAAATATTGAAGACAGTGTGGGATTTACAGTAAGACAAGAAAGTGCATTTTATATGGATTCTGAAAGGAAACAGCACGAGCTTTCTAATGCTCAGTGGCTTTCAAAACTCGTTTCCTTGGTGGATATAAGAGAAAAAAGTAGCTATCTGAATGTGTCATTGCAAGCAGGGTTGCGGAGTCGGTATGGCAAGGAGTCGGGGGTTTTGGGTGGAGTCGGATTCTTAAAAACACAAAAAGTCGATTTTTTTCATCCGACTCCGGAAGTCCAATTGAATCATTCATTACATCTCAATCCTAATTCTGAATCCTAATTCGTGGTTGTTCAAATGATGCAACTTCTTTTGAAACTTTTAATGAAACAGAGAATTCTTGCTCTGTTCCACGATTTCCATTGACTGGTATTTGCTACAAAATTGTTGACAGCCAAATGTCATTCACCTTATGCTAAAAACTAGGTGTCGGGAAGTTTTGGAAGATAGGAGTCGGAGTTGGAGACGAACATTTTACCTCCAACTCCGCAACCCTGCCAAGGAAAGGAAAAAGTCATTCACAAATCTTTTTGGTGAAGTTAAAGCGTTTTAAACCAAGCTAAATTTTTGGCAAAGGCTGTTACACCGATATGTGTTTGACCTTTTTCTGCTTTTTAAAAGTGCACTTGGAGACGGTGAAAGTGGCATGCTGATGCTGAACATGCTGATTAAATCGTATAAGTTGCAACGCGAATTTGATCGCCGATTTCAGGATTTTCGTAATTTGGAAAATGGCATACAAATATTTTCAATACCCTTTGAAATTGATGCTGAATCGGTGCCAATAGATGTCCAAATGGAACAGTGGTTCTTAATCGTGGGGGCACACCTCCCAGGGGTAATCAATACATTTCCAAGGGACGCGAGCCTCATGCGCTTTGAAAACACGGAAATTTTGATCAATAAGTATACCAAAACGTATATTTGCTTTTATAGCTTATTTAAAGTCAGGTTGTTTGAAACAAAGGACAATTATTAAGGGAGTCGTTGTAGAGAAAAGGTTTGGAACCACTGCAACAGAATTTATTGAATTGCAGAATGACTTGGATCTGATTGCAAAATTTCTATCACAACGCTGCTGTACCTTCACAAAGAATGTCTCCTGAAATTTGAAAACGTGCTCAAAATTGATTTGGGTGTTTGGAAGTATTTATCTGTAGGAAAAATTCATTTCTAATATTGTAAATCCATGTGTCGCAACACAATTTCAGATGCACTCTCCTTATTGCAGCATCAAGCATGGAACCAAATACTACAACTACTGTACTATATGTAAGAAAAGAATCAGTTTCATGAGTCACATTGCAAATATGTTTCTGAGCAAATAAAATAAATAGCAATACCGGTATACAAACGTGAGTGATGGTGCGTGAGTTGTTTTTTTTTCAATACACTGTGTATTTCGCCCCGAGGACGCTGACAAGATCGCGTATTTGGCCCGGCATCCAAAAAGTTTGGAGACCGCTGATGTACTGCTATGCAAAGCAACGCTAGTTCTCTCCCATTTGTTATAACTTTCATGTCATGCTGCTGCTGCTAGAAAACGTAATGTTTCCTGTTGAACATTGCCAGTAATTTAGTAAACCTTGCTAATAATCCTGATGGTTTCTAATAAAAATTCCCTCTTTACAATGGCTTGCAGTGCATTTCACGCTTAGGTCTGCAGTGGTATCACGTCGTATTCATACTCCCTGCTAACAGCATGATTGCACATCTACAAAAGCTATGGATACTATATACTTACTCATTATAGTTCAGTTCTTTTCAGATCTCTACACTACAACAAACATGGTTTGATCATTCTGACTAGAAAGTAAGATGCTGTGGTAGTTAACGTTTTTCTTACTTCTACAGCAGTGGCTCTCAACCATATCGCCGAAGGGAGCCAAATCGAGAGCAGCACGATAAAATTTTAACACAAGTCAATTGACACGTTTTGTTGCACTAACGAAGTCTGTTACAGAAAATATTAGAGGTGTTAATTGAAAGACTGCAGAGAGCTGCACAAAGGGTGCAATTGAGCTGCATGCGGTTCAGTGAAACGTTTTTGAAAACCATTATTCTGCAAGCAACACCACGCCCTGCCAGCGACGACGTCAAAGCCTTAGCGATAATTAAATCAAGGAAACATCAAAGACTTGTAGATCTATTGCTGCAGTCTGGTGTCGTAACTCGTAAAAATCGCTTTTAGTGTGCTATAAAGTGCACTGTTTTAGGTAAAAGTTAACCTATTTGGCAAAACCGATGGTATCTGTGAAGAGACCCGGACCCGAAGCTTCTTCTCAAATGGCCATAACTCCAACCCCGCTCCTAAATTTCAAACTGAACTTAGGCTCTGGCTCCTGATTTTTAATCTGAGTTCCGGCTCCAGGCAAAATGATCAGCTCCGGCTCACGGGATCCGGGCTCTGCAGCCCTGCTTTTAATCTTTCTTAAAGTGTCAAGACGACGAGATCTTGCAGATATGGCAAGCCAGAGTTTTTGTCCTGTCACAATGTCTACTCTTCGTGTTGTACCACAGCACCATAGTTTGTCAAAATACTGAATGGTGCTGGCCTAACACGCCCAACTTTAATACATTAAATTAGAGCGCTGTGTTGATGCAGCTTTGCAATTAATGGTTGTATCGGGCGCAAATGCAGTACTGTATTAGTCCTAGAAATTGTAAATCAGCAATTTTGATTTTTGCCAAGGATTTTTTTTCCACTTTCAAACAATCCTCCATAGTACATAGCTGCCATACCCTACCTCAACTCTCCGAAAACATTTTTCACTCACGGCGCACTTGACAACTTTCCTAAATTTTGCGCGCACACCTCGACCGCCTATGTATACAATGCACGTCATGATATATTTTGAGTTATTTTCGCTTGTTTTAATCAGTACGATTGCTGTACATTAGGTTGAATATTTGAACGAGGAGCTCGAAGTTCTTCATCAACGCCTTTCAAGCATGGATCATGTATGACCAATAACAAAGATGAGAAACTACGTTCACACAAGTATGTAGTGCAAAACTAGAGAATTTCAATAGCCACTTTCGAAATTCGCTAATATACCTCTTCAATACAAATCCAAAACTCAAGTGGAACATCACTGAATTTTAATCTCAGAGTTCTGTAGCCAATTTGGTAAATCTAGAATGTTTTTCTAACAGGTAAGGATAATTCTTACGTTGACACGTCACGATTAACTGAAAAAGGATTTCGGATCCAACGGTATAGTTCCGCATTTATCGTAACGTAACAAAGTAACGGTCATATTTCTGACGTAACAAAGTTATGTGTTCTTAGAACAACCCCAACACATTAACTTTGTCAATAGTTCTATTTTGATTGCTTGTTGGAATCATTTCCAGTGATCCCCGTTTTCCGTGGTAATTCAGTTTTACGGAGTACTTTTTCTGTTTGAAACCTTTTAACCTGTCAGAACAAGACAGTCAGGCCCGTCGCCAGGATTTAGCATGAGGGGAGCCAAAAACCAGAAGGGGGGCCACATTTTCAAAATATAGCATTGGATGTATGTAGCAACCGGGGGACCAAACGTGAAATGGGGGTCACCGATTTCAAATGGGGGGGCCGTGCACCACTGGCCCCCCCGCTGGCGACGGCCCTGAAGACAGTATATTTTCACTTTTGCCTTGCATTTTAATGCTGAGTTCATTCAAGTGTTCAAACATGTCGGTCATATATGCAAGTTTAGCAATCCGACGATCATCTTCAAGGTGTTTATAGTGATGTTGTTCGTCTTGAGTACAAACTGACTTACTTCATGCCAGAGCTCGAAAAGTCTTGCGAGAACTTTGCCCCGTGAACCCCAAGGCACAAACGTATATAACAACAATGATTGATCGAGGTTGTGATCCCATTTCGTCGCAAAGCAACTAAAAAAATTGTAAAATTCAAGCCTCTTGCTTGAAGAAAGTTGACAATGTGGATACAGTCTCATCGGTTTCCTCCAGGACCGTAGCCACGGGGGTATGTCCCCCACAAAGTTTGTTGTGTCCAGAAAAATTGTTTAAAAACACAATACAACCAAAAATTGCACCCCTAAAAATGCATTTTGCCCCCCAAACCTTAAAACCTGACTGTGGGTCTTCCATTTCTATGTAAACAGAACTGCGTAATTTGAATTGTTGGTCTTTGACGTTTCACAAACGCAGCAAAGTCTCTACCTTCGCCCACCGTTAGTACTTTACGCTAAACCTACCATGTGTTTGTGAAAACTCCAATGCTGACGTCACTAAAAAACATAAATGCACAGTGGAAGTCCAGCGAGGGTTTGTGTTAGCAAACTGTAACGCTCATATTTTCTGATAAAATTATTTCGCGGCACACCGTTTGCGGAGCACTGCTGTACGTCACTGGCAGCGCCAGATTTAGATGGTGGGAGGCCCGGTGCCCAGGCGTGGCGAGGGGCTCTATGTGCAGATGGGATGGCCGATGAAGTCACTAGTATTTTCACGGATCATTGATATTTATGACGTAATCTTGTGACGTCATATTTGTTAACTCAAGTATAACAAAACTCTATGATGCAACATGGTAATTGACAATGATTAGCGATATGTCAAACTGCTGCAAAACCGGTCACCAGAAGCGTCGTATTTCCTTTTTTTCAAATTTTGCTTGAAAAGTTTCTGGGCGGTCCAACGTTTTCATCATCTCTTAACGTCGGTCCTCGCTCAGCAATAAATTTTACGACAGAAATCAAACGTTGCAGAAGCGATTTTCAATATTGTTGGCATTGATTGACCTTAGCTAGCTCTGTATCAACTCTTCATTGTGATTACTTACATCTGCGACAAAACGTAATTGTGGCATCTTTATGTTGCGTTGATTGCTCAAGGCTCCTCAGCGTGCTTCAGTCGCAAACAAAGCAAAATGCAAAAAAGCATTTGCGCTCTCCAAGTTTTTGGTCGCCCGGCGCGAGTGCGCGACCACATTTTTGCACGCCTGGATTTGCTATAATCAATAGAAACTTCTACTATGAGCTATTAACAATACACTGATCATCCTATCACGGTTCATCAGCATAGTAGTACAGTATAATGGCGTCTGCAGTCCGCCCTCTCATGCCAAAGTCATTGAGGTACTGAAAAAAATTGACCACTGTTATGTAACGATTAATGTGAAAGCATTCCTGCCTTTGCCGTCGAGAATTAACACAACCAAAACATGGATTAAATTGACAACTCGCACGCCCTTCCATAAACTAAGCTACGCCACCATCTCGTATCTTGTTGCAGTAGAGACAGCTTACTGTATGCAAAAACAATGTATCATAGACAATGACGTAACTGACGGGGGTAGAGGGGCGAAATGCCCCACTGGGCAATCTAAATGTGAAAACCAGACCGCCACCTTAAGTGATATTTCGGTTTAAGTATTCGTTTGATTTCCAGTAGGTTGTTGTTTTTTGCTTTTTTCGGATTATTTCCCGGTGATTTAGGGTTTGAGCATAGCTATCCACATCTGGATTTACCATCATTTCTCAAGTTTTTTTTTCAAGTGATGGCTAGTGGGCCCTGTCCTGTGACCAGTGGGCCCCTTTTAGCTACGTTTTCCACCCTGACTCAAAGCTGTAGTTACGCCACTGAATATAGCTATGTAAAATAAGAATGCTAAATAGAGACATTTTGGAATGTCCTCAGAGAATATTTCATTTCTCAGGAAACAAGTGGACATGTACTTCAAAAAGATGGTAGCCATGCCTAGCACTGCTACTCATATGCGACTTGTGCAAATCTGAGTAAACAAGACGCAAAATCGACCAGAAACGAGTAGAGATGTAGCTAACGTATTCTACGTGGCTTGGCCTTGTATTCACTAGATTCAGATACCTGACCGACTTTCAGGAAACCAATAAGTGTAATCTTGTTTCGTCACAATATCAAATATTCTTCAAGTGAAATACTGCTGTTTAGCCGACCGATAATTAATACCACCTGCAAACAAACGTTTCGCGCTTAAAATTACTAAGTGGCACGCTCGTGTCGCACATATGGCTAAACACATGAACATGGTGGGGGCTGTCTTCGGTGGGGAACCCTGGGCCCGGGCCCCTCTTAAATCCGACGCTGGCCACTCCCTGTACTGTAAATAAATGAATTTTATTGAAATGTGCATTTGAAACGCCTTGCGTACTGCGATGGTAAAATTCGTTCCATTCATAGAAATCGTTCCATTTTGTGGTGCATTTAATTTCCCGTACTTATTTCGATCAATTTCGATTAACTGTCGGTTCGACAAACTATCACTGGACAAACTGACGTTTGATAAACTGTTTTTCGATAAACTGTGGTTCGATAAACTATTGGTTCGATAAACTGCTTTTCTATGAACTGTCGTTCGATAAACTGCCGTTCGTTAAACTGCAGTTCGATAAATTGTTGCGTCGCGGTTGTACATGTTGTTCCTCATTGTCAAATCCATCGACATCCCCACGGAGAACACGGTCTGACGATTCTGAATCATGAAATAGTCGAGTGCCTGTTCATCGCCTGGGCCGAGATCTAGCGCGACCTAGCAGTGGATTCAAAGAACTCGCTCAAACCATGAAGAAGACAGCAGATCTGTGGCCGATTACCCGTCGTGATTTAACACATTAGTCAGGGTTATTCTGTGCCTCTTGAGTGCAAAATGCAAGTTTTTCTAATCGTCGATGGTGTATAAAATGCTTTCCAACTCTGCGGCTCAGAAATCGCCAGAGAAGGAAATTAATTAGCTGACCCTGGACGAGATCGTTGCTTATATGAAATATCAGTTTAACCGCAGACGTTTCGTCGTTCGGGAGTGGTACACATTCTTGAATGATATGCAGCGGAAGTCTCGTGAGATTGTTCGGAAGTGGGTGGTGCACGATCGTCCAGTTGGAATTCGCATCCATTTACAGCCCCTTGGACGATCCACTTCATACTCGTTTCATTTGTTCTTTTGATGACGAAGCTCTTTCCAGTGCTTTTCTTAGGAATAACCCTGTGGTGAATTGCCCGCCACTCAGAGGCGAATTTTCATTTTTGGGACCGTAGGCTATTTGAAATTGGGGGTCCTTTTGGAAGGTTCGCGATGAAAGATGCCATACAAATTAGTCCTATGCGTGCTAGATACAATCACTGAACAAGTTGTTCCAATTCATAAACATAATACTTTTTGTGAATTCCCTCCACAACAGGAACAAAAACAGTCACAATGGAGCAAACAGAAAAGGCAACGGTGAAGTTATAGGAAAAAACTCCTATTACATATTTATTGAGTGCACTGTGCATTGATTTATCCAATAAATTAGTGATGTGCAACCTATTTACCATCACGGGCCGCATAAAATTTGAAAAATCGCTAGCGGGCCGCAAATATTATGTAATTTTACCTTCAAATTCTACCTTTATCTTCCCAGGGAAGATAGGGAGAGAAAACTATGTCAGAGAGCGGGGATGCGTCTTTTAACTTACTGTCTACGTGTCTACTTGACATGGAGTTTCGTTTTGACGCGATGTTGTGTTCTAACTTGGGAAACGAAAGTTATACTGCGGGCCACATTAAATGTTCACGCGGACCGCATTTGGCCTGCGGGCCGCAGGTTCCCCACCTCTAATTTATTGGTTTATTGCTTCGTACAAATCAGATAATAAACAAAAGCAGTTGCGCAATGGGGAAACCCATTGTCAGTGAATGTTAGATTAAATGAAGACACTCTGGCATGATAATGATCATTATTATCAATGTAAACCAAGTGTGTCACTGTGTCGCATAGGATTGGTGAAGGACCATGGCGATCATTTAGACCATGGCGATCATAGAACAACAGTTGGAGATCAAATAAGCACAGTTAGAAAAACAAACACAAAGCATGATGAAGTAAATGTACAGACGAAAGAGCATGCCTGTGTGCACAAAGGAGTGACTCAAATTGAATTGTGGAAATTTGGTGTGGCAAAGAAATTACACTATTTGCACGTGTCATCAATTGGCTCTGAGTGATGCACCTGTACTTTTTACGACACCTAATAGCCTGTTACTCAAGTTGACGTTTGAGGAGAGATTTTGTCTGCAAAATTGCTGATACTTTTGTCGTGATTTACCTTTCTAGCTAAAGCATGTTACAACAAACAAAGTAACAAGGATTGTAGTCTTTTCTGGCCCGTGGTAGATCGAGTGCATGATTTCAGCCATTAAAGCTTAGAAAAATTGTGCTCGCCAGAGCAGTTGGCAATTATCAGTGATAAATATGTGCAGTAGGCGATGAGAACATTTGGGAATATTTCAGCTAATTCATTACGTACCAAGCAGGGAAACGCTTCAAGGTTCATCGACGTTGTATCTCGCTTAGATGAAGATAACTTCACAGCGTATACAATTCTTAAAGTAAACAGCAACGTCTACCAGCCGTTCGCAAATGATGGTTCAAGATCTTCATTGTACAGTTCAATGAGTTTCTTTCCTTCTGCTACAAGCTCTTTTGCATTTCCAACCATGCAACTTGTCTATCACACCAAATGTATCGCAAGTGTTCTTGTATGCATTGCAACGTAATTCTAAATAGGACTCAAGCTGATCGATAAGGATAGTGAAGACATCAATGCAAAAGTTCTCACGGCCATTGCTAAGAGTTTGAGAAAAAAACGTGCGTTGAACCAAAACAAAATGGCAAATATAATTGCTTAAGAAATTGCTGTAAATTGTCTTTACAAAAATTTTGGGGCCCCCAAAGATCGGGCAAATCGCCGTAGCGCTCCTTGGGCAGGAGCGTTCACCTCAGCCGTCTCAGCAAGAAGCTCATTTAAGACAAAGCCTACCGCAAATTGTCATTAGCAAAATTGAAAAACGTTTCATTTCATGGTTGTTATGATGATTACATCATTTTTTAAAAGTATCCACATCAGGTTTGAAAATGTACTCATTCAACTTGCTTCGACCTCGATTGTTAAATAACAACCATCGGAAGTATTTTGCTTTGATTCTGTAAAGCTACGCTAGTAACACAAGGTTTCTACGCTATACTTCAAATAGATTTACAAAAGTGAACCATAACCCAGTTTGTAATACTAAAATTTTTCCATAGAAATGTTTTTGAAGATCGTTTGAAAATTTTTTTTAATCATTTCAAAAAGTTATCATCCTGTGATTTCGGAAGCTTGTAATTTATTTAGGGATGATCTGTTGCATGAAAGAAATCGGTTGATCACAATATGTTAATTTTGCTATTCTATTCCTTTTTCGTAATCACGTTTCGCTAAAATTTAGTCGCAGTAATTGTTATTTTTGCATCTGATTGCGCGTGTTGGGTTTACGTGAAAGCCCAAGTCGGTCAGAGCCTTGAATGGCGCAAGTTCTTTTGCTCTATTAAGATGTGGCACTGAGTGTTGGGAAAGAATTGGAGAAATTTAATAATATTTTACTTTGGGATCGACACTGTGTTACAGGTTCTGCATGAGATCGGTAGACTCCTGAACCGAATCCAACCCTATTATAAAAATAACCGCCAAAGAAAGAGATGTAAACGACATTTTGCAGACGTTTCGGTAACTCCTGCTACCATCATTTGTGCATCATTTGCAAATGCAAATGGCTTCATCGAGTATCCCGATGACAGGGGGAAGTCCCGCGGCGGCTTCGTTGATGTCGTTGCAACTGGTTCCATTTCCCGTGAAGCCAGCGTTGCAATCGCATCTGTGCGAAAACTGCAGAGGTAAAACATGTTATTTCACATATATGTTAGCATGCACAAGAATGGAAAAGTTGTATAAAGAATTGCTGGCAAGGTTCTTGAGCGCCCTTTCAACTGCTTTTGAGCCATCTAACTCGAATTAAAACAAAAAGAGAAAATGCATGAGATTATTTGGCCGTGAATCTACAAAAACAATGTGCTTGAAGCTTCAAACGTTTTCAAAATGTTCATGCACACGTTTGTGCTTGCTAGCCGTTGTCGGGCCTAGGTTGGTTAGCAGCTGACTTTTGCAAGGTTCTTATACGGTCAGCATTAAAAAAGCAAAATTTTCTGCTCGTGCTTCGTATTAATAATCGCAGTTCATTTTTTCAACTCTTATTCAGTGGCAACATTTCGCTAGTTAGGTTTCTTACTGCTTGCAGGACTGAAGATGTGTTAAATACAAGAAACTAGTTTCCCTGCGAAATAAATTGCAATGTAATCACTTGCATATGCCACTACTGTGGCTTACAACAATTAGTTCATTGAAAGCACACTTTTCAATTCATTTCGTCTATAGTTCCTACGTCCAGCCATTCATAATTTCTACTGTAATCGAATTTATAAAAAAAAGTGAAAAAGTTCAGTCTTGTGGAAAATTCATGACAGCCTATGTTTTTGCAGTTTGCAATCTGACCTCGCCCTGTCAAGGAAAAGCCGCTTGCCAAAACGTCAGCGAAAGTTTGCAGTGTCAATGCAGCAGTGGGTACACTGGTGACGGCCTGACAACCTGCAGTGATATTGATGAGAGTGCCTCAACACTTGGAGAATGCAACGGCAATGCGACATGCAGAAATACAATCCCAGACGCCGATTGCACATGCAAAAAAGACTACACGGGTGAGGGCAAAACCTGCACCGATATTGACGAGTGCAGCAATGTAACAACTGCAACGCTAACTCTGAGTGCACCAACAGGATGCCCGGGTTTTCGTGTGCTTGCATTAGCGGTTTCCAGGGTGGCGGTACAACGTGTACTGACGCCAACGAATGCTTAACCGACCTGCACAATTGTGATGTGAACGCAAACTGCTCTAATCAGTCGCCTGGTTTTTAACGTGGTTGCACATATGGATTTAATCAGAATGGAACTCCTTGCTTTGATATTAACGAGTGTACAACCACGCTTTGCCAAGCGTAAGGTGCAATTCATGTTTCTCAGCATTTCTGTCAAAGATATGGATTTTCATATTTTCTGTTACTGATACACTTCAAACAACTTTAATTTTAAAACTAATATTTACGTTTATGAAAAATAACAATGTCTCGGCAAAAATAGATTTTGGATGATAAATCGAAACACAGTAATGAGTTTGTGGTGTTGGCATTGCGTAAATACTGTAAAAAGCTTGAAAACATTTTGCAGAAAGCGATGGTAATCAAAAATATTGTTTAGCAATCACTGGCAAAAATGCGTAAGGTTTTATTTAGTGGCCGTGAATTTGCAGACAGGTTAGACTTAATTGTAAATGCTGTGATCTGCCAGGAAAGCAACGTGGCAAACATTTTTTGTTTTGCCTGATGATGCGTGACAGCCTTCGATTCATTGCATCTTATAATTATGGATTTTGACTCTTGACAGTTTTCTGCTAAAAATTGATTGTGGCGTCGTCTCAGAAATGCGAACTGTGCAAACACGCGGGAAGCGTCACGTGCACTTTCAACACGGGAGTCACTGGTTCAAGCTTGATGTGCGAAAATACTGACGAATGCTCAGTTTCTCCACAACCATGCAGTCCATCAAGCGCTTCTTGCAGAAACACTATCCGGTCGCACAGTTGAGTGCAACTTCGGCTTCTCAGGCTTGGATTTGCCCGCAGCGTTTCATTTTTTCTGCTGGCAACTTTCAGCAAAAGTTGCAGAAGGTAGTCGAATGGCCTTGCATTTTGTAATAAGTAGATCGAAATTCCGCAAAGAAAATTGTTTTCATTAGACGCATCGTCTGACTTCTGAAGAAAATTCAGATACATAATAAGTTTCCTTCTCAGTTGCAAAGGATTTCTTTCCCTGCCTCAGCTGCAATTGCAATAGAATTAGAACGCTTGCGTATGGAAAGGAATGTTTTCCCCCAGATAAATTTCAGTATTTTTAATGTTTTACTACCCGGTGCAACAGTCTTGTTGCCTTTTAGACGCTTGCAGGCACAAGTACCTTT
>Ga0210059_1005035_pt1 | contig 21259 bp, 11 predicted proteins | sample Ectturendosymbi2_FD_188042 | JGI IMG/M metagenome (GOLD analysis project Ga0210059, IMG submission 188042) | Ecteinascidia turbinata endosymbiont from Florida, USA - Sample 2 (SPAdes) (version 2) | ecosystem: Host-associated > Tunicates > Ascidians > Unclassified | place: Key West, Florida...
ATCAAACGTATACTCTCTACTACCGCGATGTATGTATCCTCGTCTTCCTTCATGTATTTGCGTATTTCATGTTACTGCGATGCATGCTTAAATTCAAGCGACTTGCGTGTGGGAGTGACGACGTTACTCAATTACTCAATACAATACAATACAATAATGGCTTTTGTCTTTCGTTTGTAATGTCGCAATGGTATACGTTCTTTTGTAAAGTAGTAGTTCACAGTTGAGTTCTTTTACGGATTTTTTTGCAGTGATTAAATAAACTTACTGAAAAGTAATAAGCCACAAGTCTACTGCTTGCGTCCTTTTCACGACGCAAAATATTGAGGGTAATACGACATAATAATCGCTACCTTGATTTGGGTAACGGCTCGAACAAGTTTGGCCTAAAACTCACGACACCTTTCGCAGGAATGCAAAAGCTGTTTCCAGTAAGGTTTAAGTACCGCCGTTGTTGCGTCAGCGTCATAATGCGACCCTCGAGTTGCTTTATAAGTACTCATTTGGCCCTCGGAGCAATTTGAGTTTGAGGCCCCTGGTTTAGGGCAACTATCACGTGACCTACACACCTTTCCGGGGAGGCGGGGCGATCGTTCTTTTGTTCGGGCGATGACGTTGTCGAGTGCTCCTCTCTGCGCAGCAAACGTAACAAAAATCGTAACCGACGAAAAGGAAAACGTTGAAGCCACAACATCCCATGAAAAAATTAAGAATCGCTAAAAACAGTAATTAGAATATCAAAGATTTCCACGCTTGTCACTTGATCGATCTGCAGCAAAATATTCAGTGACCAACGACTTGGACTGTGTTGAAATCGAACGATTCAAGTCTACCTTACCTTTTGGCCACAAAAACTTGAACAAATGCCCTAAGCCAATGCTTGCGACACCCTACCTACCGAAAAGAAAAAATAATTTGCGGCACCCAATGGCGAACCCATAGCAATTTGCTTTACGGTTTAATGACATTATGAAAATGCATTTTCGATGATATACTGAAAAACACATTAGGTCGCGGAACCCCTGAGTATCGCGAATGGCGCCCTCGGGTGCCGCGGTCGGGAAACCGCTGCCCTGAGCTACGGATAAATCCAACTCCGCAGAGGTTTGCAGGTGGTGTCTCTGACAGAACCTCAACAAAGCGCAGGGATGGGAAGAATTTCAAACAAAAAGTTTGATTTGGAAAACATCAGGAAAACAACTCTTCATGTCCCAATACACGTCTTCAAAACCGCGAGGTGGGTTACGACGGCATTAAACTGTAATTAATGTAAAAGCTTGTATCACGCCGTCGTCCGCACTACCGGAAAACTACGCGACTTTTCTTTTTGGATCAGTGACGAAAAAGAAAAACTTTCACGTCGTGCGCACAGCAAGAAGTTGAGGAGTGTCATGCAGCGTGGTGTGCGGTCTGAATCTAAGCATTACGGCTGAAAAAACAAATTTAAAAATCGCACTTCTGTTTAGTCTTGGGCAAACGCTTTTTGTACTCCTGGAACACGCCATCTATCGGCAGGCATGCCAAACGGAAGTAAAAACCCCACCAATCGGATCCATGAGTTTCAAGTGAATCGCTGAGTGAATTGAGTGAATTGAGTGAATTGAGTGAAGGCCACTGAGTGAATCGCCGTAGCGCTTCTTGGGCGAGAGCGTTCACCTCAATCGCCCCGGCAAGAAGTAAATTTTAGGCTCCGGCCTGCCACCGAAATCAAATTAGAAAAAAAATAAGTTCCGAACAAACTCATCGCCTCCGATTAGCAAACTTATCAGCATTGGTAGTTCATTTCAAAATCTTACTGTGCATTGGGTGCATTGGGAGGCGGCAGTTCGCTGCTGCTATGGTCTTCCGCTGTTGGTTGAACGAAAACGTCAGCCAGAAGGTCCTCAATGTTCTGACACAGAAAAACAATGATTCTAGCTGAACACCAAAGACGGCATGCAACAACACTTCACAGTACCACCTTACGAAGGATGAGATGCACTAACGAAGCGATAAAGCAAGGAGTTGTTGACAGGCCAGCACAAGCAAACCTAAAATTGCACAAGCAAACCCAGGACTCTACTGGGCACCCTTGGCCTAATTCATTACTGGTTGCGCGAATATACTGAGGATATAACCCTACTTGCTTAGTGAGGTCAAGTTATGTTTGAATTGGGAAAAAAGCTGCTTTGCAGCAGCGCTGCGACGCTTGTCGTTCGCGCCAGGTTGTCATGTTTCTCACCATGGCCGTCAGTTCGTCGGTGCGATAGCCGAGCGTCGCGAGCGAGAAGTTGTTGTTGACGGCTTCGATCTTCCCGAGGCCGCTGACTGATATCAAACCGCGAATGCTGGTGTAGTACCAAAGCGACGCCACGTACTTGACATCTGAAAAAGATATACCGGAGGTTTTCGGGCGTTGCTGACGTGCGCTGGGCTTACGCAGTTTTATTTTTTACGTTGTTTTTAAATTTTTTTACGTTGTTCAAAAACGCATGTAATTTTTTTACTGTTATTTTTTAAATTTCTTGTGTATTTTTTACGTTATTTAAAAAAAATTATGTGAGACAAATCCGAACACCAACTTCAACCAACAGTAAGTTTAAAAAATGAACATCGAAGAAAATACACAAAAGCAAACGAAAGAAAAAGCAGCACTTAATGCATCTAGCTAGATGCCAGACCGGCTATGGCCAACCCGCAGCCCGCATGCGGCCCAGGCGAACGTTTTGTGCGGCCCAGTAAGCGTTTCATTATTGTGTATGTACAAGACAATGACAGCCTGTCTTTATTTTGATCATCTCAAATTCGACATTTTCGATGCAATCGTCTTTACTGCCTGGTGGGAAGAAGCTGGCAATTCCATCATCGACTTCTCGCCCTGCAGCCGCAAGGTGTGGAGCCCCATCAAAAAACTTACTGGCAGGTCTGCAAGCTCCTCTCGTCTGTGCCCCGTTTCAGCATATTCCATTGCTTCACAGCTTATGTGGAACGGGGCACACAAGACGAGGGACCGCGAGTCCACGAGGCTCGTCAACAAGCAGCTGTCCGACCTATGGAAGATCCCAACACCTGATGGAGATGGTAGCTCTGTCCCTTTAAGCCTGATAAGCTTTCTAACGCCCTCAACTACCTGGAGCCAGGAAAATCCCTGGGATTAAATTAGTTTTTCCCAGAGTTTATACTCCATGCCGGATCAGGTCTCACAGCCTGGCTATGTGGTTTCTTGACTTTCTGCATACGCCAACTCAAAACTCTCAGGATCTGGAACAGAGCACTGTTAGTTGCGATTCCTAAGCCGAATAAGCCCTTGGGGACCCAAAGAGTTATCGCCCCATGTCTCTACTGTGTCCCCTTCAAGACCCTCTGTGTTCGTCTCGAACGCGATCCAATACATCGATCCATTGCTCCTGCAGATACAGGAGGGCTTTCGACACGGGAGGTCGACCGTAGATCAGGTCACTTTGCTAACGCAAGACATCAACCTGGGGCTGCGTTTGTCAAATCTCACAGCAGCCTCGCGGCCTCACCTGCAAGCTGCTGCGATTTCTACCTGACAGACACACGGTCCGGATGATCATGGAGATGGTTGGCAATCGCAGCTTCACCCTTACCATCGGAAACGGCAAAAGAAGCAGGTTACGACACCTCACGAACGGCTTCCCACAGGGATCTGTCCTGGCGCCTCTTCTTTTCAACATCTGCACCTCTGACTTGCCAATCACCCTCCCCAGAAAGTATGCATACGCCGACGATCTAGCAATCATGGATGCTTATGGAGGCTGGCAAGCAGTGGAAGGAGAGCTCAGCAAAGATATGGCGACTATGGGTAAATACCTCCAGACCTTGAAGCTAAAGCTCAGCACTGCAAAAAATGGTGTCTACAGTTTTCCATCTCAACAACAAGGAAGCTGAACGTGAGCTGAAAGTCAGCTTCAATAACGAAACCCTGCCCTGCTGCTCCGAGCCCAAATACCTCGGAGTAACGTTGGACAGGTCGCTCACGTATCACCGACACCTCGAGTCGCTACGCAAAAAGCTGACATCACGCGTCGCACTCTTGAAGAGGCAGCTTGTTGGCTCGGGCTGGGGTGCTGAGGAAATATCGTTGATATATATGACATCACAGTTTGGGTGTGTGACATCACAGTTTGCAATATGACATCACAGTTTGGGTGTTATTGAAAGCACCATGCCATTACAGTTAGTATTTAAATGCTCTCAGTAGCTAGTTTGCTAAAATGAAAGCAAGTCATTCAATGTGCGGCCCTCACGAAGATAGTGACATAATTTTTGGCCCAGTAAGGCATTTCGGTTGGACATGGCTATGCTGGAAGAAACGAAACAGGAATGAACAGTCGAAAATACGTTGACTCGGCCGCGACAATTGCCGATCAACTCAAATGATAAGGATTGCAATAAAAGTTAGCAAAATGCGACAATCTGCTGAACGTAATATGAAAATTAATCGCACATCCAACTAACACTGCCTAGTGCAAATTCGGACAATTCCCGTGAGCATTATCACACGCAAGGTGTTAGCTGCTTCCATGAAGGCAAAAGCCTCACGCGAAAAGGGTCAAAAGTGCAACTTGCCCGAGTCGCTGAGCTTCTCGTGCGATTGTATGTAGACCGACACAGGAAAGCTCTGGCCGTCCACACTGACGCAGGTGGTTCGTTGTTTCCTCGTTTGCTGCATCAAAACAATGTGCTTTAAAAATATCTCTGCTCGCTGACCTAGTACCTAGTATGGTGCGCGCTGTATAAGGGACACCGCGTTAGCGGGACAGGCTGAACTTGCATGGTTTCGACCTCATCACCACAAGATAGTTCAACAATAGATAGATAAGAAAGCGAAGAGGAACGTTAAAAATGGCGTCTTGCTCCTATTTCGGAGCACTTTTCTGATTCCTAAAATTGACGATTTCCTACAAAAAAAACAATATTTTTTCATCAGCAAAAAGTGGTAAATTACGTTTTTTTGCAAAATGAGAACGCGCGCCGGGTAAGAATTTAAATCGCGTCACGTCACCGAAAAATCCAAACCGCTCGCGCATTTCATCAGCGACCTCCTCGGCGAACCGGTTAAACCTCTGCTCTGCCTTCGATCAAAATCCGCGATCGCCTTGCTTCCGCAATTAACCCATTAAGCTTTCACAGCGCACGAGTTCATTGCAGTCAACACACTCGCATATGATGTTAAAAAGATAGAAAATAGTTTTTTTTAAATGAAACGACACATGAAAATGAGGAGAAACGGAAGAAACTAACGCTGTACAAGGAAGTCGTAAACGCACCAACATCCCAACAAGCGTTACCTTTTCCATTCTTTTTCCGGGTTGGGGAAGCTGGTAGCATGGCATGTGTCGAAGAAGATTGCTACCTGTCAGAGATCCGATAGAGCCGTGGATCAGGTTGAAATTGTCGTCGCATTCCACAATTTCACCCTAAACATGAAGGTACACTGCTTACTTCTCACGCGAGCAGGCGAAAATCAAACAGCTTGCTGAGAGTAGCTTTGGCGAACGTACGCCGACAAAGATTCAACGCTGCGTGTGCAGTTCGTGTTGGCCCAGCAATGCGAGGAATAGCGCTGTATTTACGCGGGAAGCTTATCACGGTTTTATAACTGTCAGCTAATCCGCAACAGGCCTAATCGGCAATATCAGCAGGGGCAAATTGGAAGGTCTTCCAAGGGCAGAAGCGACAGCACGTGCAGGCAGCGCACCAACGCTTTCTTTCCGGAAGATTCCACCAAAGGTTGAAACTTACGTGCACACGTCAGTTGTTCACTTCATACATCGGCGACAGAGGTTTTTGACAACGTATCAGCAAATAAGTTGGATCCGCGATAGTTTGTCGGCCACCATGCAGCGTGGCCGAAATCTTGGTACCTAAGATGAGTGCCGCAACTACAAACCAGTGGTTCTCAACCTTTTTAACGCTGAGACACACACTGCAAAAATCTACTAATTTTCGAGACGCAATTTCCTGCAATTTATACAGTAAATATGAGTGCTTAAAACATTGGCAGCACTGAAGGACAACTCTCGCGCCACACAAACAGGTTGAGAACCACTTTGCTAGAAACGGGAAGCTTTGCAAGAATAAACCCAGATTACAGCCACCAAAATGTTACGAGACCACGGCCACAGCCCTTCACCTTGGTAGATTGACCCCCTACGTCACGCAATCGGTTTCGCCTTCGAACGACAACTGCCTGGCAAAACCGCTGTTTGTAAAATGATAATTTTGCTTGATAACATTGTAATATTAACTACGAAAAAAAGAAAACAATTCAAAACAAAAACAAAACCTGGCGCAATTTTCGAATCCGTAGGGATAATGTGCAAGTCGCGCGTTTATTAGCCAGTCTAAAAAATTCCAACAACTGCAATTGACAGCGGTGCGGGTTTCTGCTACATGTGCATTAACTTGGCGTTTTGGTGCAATTAAAATAATAGAACAGGGGTGGGCAAAGTTGTTCAATAGACAAGTCATTGTAAGAAAACGAAAAAAACAGCGAGCCGCAAAATCAATTTGTAGTGTCAAATACAGTTCGATAAAGAATGCAAGTTTTACATTTAAATGACCTACATTAAATCGCATAGACTTCTTAGCGACTAACCATACGAATTCGTGTAAGTACGTTGATAAATGAAACAAACATTAAATATGAGGCGCCTAATCGCTATCAATGTGAGGTATTGCTAGTCAGCTAGAAGAGCCACACGTTTAACATGTCGGCGGCTCGCGATCCGCAGTCGTTTGGCGGACACTGGATTGATTATCACTGTTGAAAAAGAAATCTACACGCTAAGCAGAAAGCTGACAAATGCGTTTACCCGTACCGGAAGGGGACCACCGGTTCAGCGCGCAGTGACCGCGAAAACCGATAAGAAACTTACCGTCGAGTTGAAAGAGAACTCTGCGATCACGCGAACGACCGACTGGAGCACGGCAATGCATCGCGGCTTCTCCGACGAACTTTCGACCTTTTTCAGCCACAGCGATACCGGCACCTCCTTGCCTGCTGCCGTTACAGCGTCCATCTGGTGCGAATAAACGGTATTATGCTGAAACGTAGTGCTGCTTGTTGCCTTCACCTGTCTACCCGCTTGTGTTTACAATAGTACTGTATTTACACGCTGGGATGGCAGAGCGCAGAATGGCAGTAACTTTGTTAAAGCAGCGGTTCTCAAAATACTTAGAATTGCAGGCGGCTTGCGCTATTGCGAACAATCGAAGTACATATTATCAAATTAATTGCTGTTGTTTAATTTCTCTGACCTTTAGACTACAGTATTCACCTTAACAAAAATAAACCAATGACAAATCATCATTGAAATCTGATAAGAAATCACCAGTCCCAACGAGTTCACCGTCAACTTATTGATAAACACCTGTCAAGTATTAGTCAATAGCCACCAGCACCGAAATAACGCATTTAAGCGCATGAACGCTGCTTTGATGGGACAAATCCATTTGCTTTCATCACAACTACTCTTCTTGTAATCAAACAATCGCCATTGTTGATTTTTCGAATATAAGCACGAGCAGCTGCAGAAAAAATGAAAGTATTTTCTCGTCGCACCGTCGTCGTTGTGACGGCGATCGGAGAAAATGCTGTTTGTTGAGAATTTCGTGAACAAGGGTACTTTTACAAAATAAATCCAGCTCTTATGTAAGAAAAGCTTGTTATTGAGCAATAACTGCTTTGCGGGACGTGTTTGAATCACTGCACTGTAACTCGGAATGGAGCAGGTGGTGACGCAATCTAGCCGCAATCACAAGGACTGGCCGTTGAGGCTCTCATGTGGCGTGAGTATAAAGGTAAGATGAACATATCCGACCGTGCAAAAATTAAATCTGTCAACAATAAAATACACCACTCAGTTTCGGAAGAATTAGGAAAGTCTTGCTTACAACTTTCCCGCACGTCACAACGACGTCGCCTTGCGTCTTGCAGACGTCGTGCATCAGTGCTTCTTTGGCATAGCTGCCGGTGCCTTTGAAAAGCTGGTTCATGCGCATTCCAATTAGTTCCTTCGATGAATAGCCGAAGAAACGACAGGCTTGTCTGTTGGCAGTTAATACCTGAAAATATTCACTTTTAACAGGTCGTCAATGCTAGCAAATAATTTTTCTGCAAATTATGGTAATCTTAACTGGAAGTGCTTAAACTTTTCTTCACAACGAAACCTCTAGCACTAGTTAGACTAGATTGAAAACGACTGAACCTATTTTGCTTGCAAAGTTACTCAAAAAATGACAATCAGTACAATGCATCTGACGTCGCTACAGGTGACGTAAAGCTTGTTTTGAGAATTTACCAAACGAAAAACGTTGTTTCACTGCAAAATATACAAAGCATTTTGAGAATACAGCATTACCACCAAGTTTTACTTACTCCTGGAAGATTCTCCTGAACCATGTGTTTGTTATCTTGCAAGAATGACAGTAGTAACCTCACACTACATCAGCTATGTCCAACCCTCGGCCCGTATCCGGCCCAATCGAAGGTTTTGTGGTTTTCGCTGTAGTAAACGTATCCTATACTGTATACTGACAACCTGTCCTCATTTTGATACTTTTGAATTTCACATTTATTATGCAGGTGGTCCTCAGTGCCACTTCATCACGTCTGCTGCCATTGCAGTTAGAATTCGAACGTTTTCAGTACATTAGCTTAAGCTAAATTTAATTTGTTAAGATCAAAGTAAGCCATTCAATGTGCGACCCTGGTAAAGATAGCACTATCTTTACCAGGGTAAAGATATGTCACTTGACATAATTTTTGGCTTAGTAAGCCATTTGGGTTGGACATAGCTGCACTACATCTATGCTTAACTTTAAGTTGTGCAAGAGTTACTCTAGACCAGGGGTGCCCAATACGTCGATCGCGATCTGCCAGTCGACCTCAAAGGTACTGCGGGTAGATCGCATGACATTAACGCCCTGGCTGATACCATTCAAGTCATCAGAGTAAAGTCAGGTAATGACAAAAAATGTACATAGTTAATTGTCTTGTGCAATATTGCCTCATGTGGATATGCAAAGTACATCAACATAAACATAACATTGCAAAAAGAATTCTCAATATATTTATCAATGAATGTACGTTTTGCGTTTTTGTAGTACGTAGGTCATTTTCACTAGTTCATTTTTTAAGTACAGTAAACCTCGGTTAATCCGGATTCGATTTGACTGACGATTTTATCCGGTTCAGGCGAAGATCCAGATTAACCGAAGATGTTTGTTTCTAGCCTGACGTCATCAAAGCGCTGAGATATCGGTAAAAGTCACTTGAATTGAACACATTTAAGACCCAACAGCAGACTTTCGCAGAAGCAAAACGAATTTATTGATGTATTCACAATGGTACATCAGACTAGTAACCACCATATGCAGGCAGTTATGAACACAATCTTAAGTTCATAATTTTAGATTACGTGGCTGCAAAGAAATCTGGGATTTTGTATTGATGCAGAGATTTCAGTGACTGGTCCATAAGCAGTCACTCTGTTTGGAAGGTAATGCCCTCCAGATATCTTACCGAGTACAATACACTCAGGGATAATGCTCTACACACGCACACTGATCAACAGACTGAAACCGTGGTGTGGCGGCGTGCCTTGAGAGTCATATTCAACGTAATATGGTGTGCTCGTGTGAGACGTAATAATCGTCTCTACGATTAGTCGAATGTTGTGTGCAGCTGTGGCCGTTGTTATCATAATTCTAAACGTTCGTTGGTGATCGTGAGCACGCTTGCGTTGAGTCTGAAATCTGCCGAATCTTTGCTAGAGTAAAATTTCCGACTTCGACCTTTCCAAAGTTTCTGATTCCGACTACTTAACATCAAGTGAATGAAGTTTGGTAGCATCTAACACTCAGTGGAAATCGTGGTACAAAGCAAGAATTCTCTGTTTCAACAAAAGTTTTGTTGCAACCTCTCCGTTGGCGTTACGTTGAATGTGTGATTCACCACGAACGGGATGTGCGCGAAGAACAACGCCACATATATGTGGCGCAAACAAACAATAAAAGAGTGATCGTGGCGTGGAGGCTCTGCCGATCTTAACTTGTGAACGATTGAACGTAATGTCTAGTGTACGCGGAGAGTGATCATAGCATGTGAACTCTATCGTTGCTTGCTGCCACGGTGCGAAGCTTTGCGCATATGCCGCTCGGGCTTTCCGATCGCAACAGTTTCATGAGAAACTGTACCGTATCAAAAGGAATTCCCAACTTAGGAGTGTGATGCAAAAAATGATCCAGTTGGACTTCCGGAGTCCGACAAAAAATCCGACTCCGCAACCCTGCCAGCCAGTGGTCTTAGCAACACAACAGCGTGGAAGTGCAGAAAAATCCAGATTACGAGATGTGAAAAGAGCAGATTTTATCCAGTATTGGCGAAGATCCAGATTAAAAAATTCGGATAAACCGAACATTTTTATAAAGAAAAAGGTTTGAAATCATTCGTACCACCAGTTTTATCCGGTTTTGGCGAAGATCCGGATTAACCAAGGTTTGCTGTAGCTCGCATGCTAAAAAAGTGTGAGCACCCCTGCTCCATACACGCAACTCAAAATTGTCATTTCTGGCTGGAACTGGAATTGGTGGAAAACAAAAACATTCCTTTAGAAACAGAATTATTTTAACATTTCTCTGAAAACTGCAGTTTTGTTCCACATGCACTGAAACACTCAAATTTTTATGCAACAATAGATTTTAGCATACATAATTTAAATTTTCAAGTATAAGATTCTCAATGCAAGATTGCTTTATACAATTTGTTTTCTGTCTGACTACTGATACTCTGGCCCATCCCGTTGTTGCAGATGATGTCACCATGCAGGTAATCAAGGGCGAACGCAAATACAAGGTACATTCCTGAACACATAAGAGAAGTACATACAAACACTAAACAGTTCACAAGTAAACTCACATACTTATTGTTTAAGGTGATGGTGAGGTTGCTTAATACTCAAACACTTGGCCCTTTGTGAACGTGTTCTATAGGCAAGGCAGGCCAAGACAATTCGACTTCATGGAGGTTTGCATCTTTCATGTCTGAGCACACTCGAGAGACTTTCCTGCAGCTTTCTTTATTCAGTTTGTCAGACAAGGTTGCAGTTCCAATTTACAAGGCTTTAGTAAGACCTAGCAGAGTTGAATTCCAAACCTACCAGCACTGAAGCAGACACACTAACCACTAGGCTGTCTAACTGGCACAATAGAGAAACTACTGAAGAAAATCACATATGAAATTTATATGCTGTAAGTGAAAAACAAAACCACTTGCATAAGACCTATAAAAAGCAATAAGCATGTGGTTGAATTCCATCCAAATGTATGAGCAAGCTCTTCCTGTGTGACATACGACACAGTCCTGTAGTCTTTCCAATGAAAAGAAAATTTGAACTAATACATTAGGGTAGGAAGAACTGCTGCATGGCTCAGGGAGAGTTTCTCTTTGCTTCAATATATAATTTTAAGTTGAAACTGCATAAGTTGGTGCTAAGCTATCTTTGCAGATGTGATAATCACCAAACTTTTAGCATTTCACAGCATACTGATGTGCACTGCACTGAATAAGGTAATTACAAAAATATATCGGGCCAACAAATTATGAAAGGTCAAGATCAACTCGATGATGCATAGCAGGTTTTTAAGCATAATTTATTTTCAGAAAGAATGTGCCTTTTGCAGACTTAATGTAGTTTGCAACTCTTGATATTCCACCAAGTCTATGACAAAGGTTGTGAACTTTAAAAAGGTTGGACGTTATGAGAAAAGTACATATAATTTCCCAGACAATCATGTAATTCCTTATTCACGCATAAAATTGTGAGTTCTTGTTGGCAAAGATAATAGACAATAGACAAATATTTAGAACACATCAAATGCCAAATGTAATAAAAAATTTAAATACAGTCATACCATAGATGTGTTGCTATCGATAGTAAGAACCATTTTGCTGTAACAACCAACAACATCAAGGTTTTCATAAGGTGATTTCCTTGAATATTTCCCTCCAGACAGGCTTGAGTCAGGTCTGTGAAAGTAAAGCATGTTTGAAACATTTATCACTTCAAAATCAAACTGCAACATTTATCTTCAATTAAAATACATGCTAACTAAAAAAACTGAGACACTTAAAAACTCGAAAATCAACACTTATAAATTAGAGTTGCATTTCTTGAAATATCTGAAATGGTTCGTTTTTCTTTTGCATTACAACTATTTATCTAAAAATTATGTCATGCAAGAAACTCCACACATTTTATGAGGTAACAGACACAAAATAATGTGAAATAATTCAACTGATATATTGATTTTTTGCCACATACTGCTACATATTAACGAAATTATCATTAATGTTTAAGATCTGACTAAAAATAATACCCATCTTTTTCCAAACAGTTTACACTGCATCAACAGCCTATTCTGAACTAAACACAGAACAGTTAAAAGCTCTAGGTTTTCTGTATGCTTTTATGGAATGGGCCGACTGCACTGATTCCTCGAAAGAGCAAACAAACTCAAGACTACATTGAATAACTAGAACACTAAATTGAATAAATCAGAACAGCCAGATAGTTTCAAAGTTCTAGTGAAATCATTAATGTGAGTAAACGTTCTTTTTAATTTTTATTGGTCCCAGTTTTTATGTCACCGCTTGTGTTCTTGGTGTCAGTCAGTTACTAAAATGTTCTGATTTATTCAATTTAGTCTTGAATTTGTTTGCTTTTCCTGTTCTTTACTTCAGCCTTTCAACTTTTCATCCAATGTTTCGCTTGCAAATTTCAGGACTAAGGATGCACAATTTTACATGAAATCAATTTCCTATGAAAAACTTGCTGACTGATTCCTTGCTTACCCCATTGTGAGAGTACTTACCTAAACGTAGAAACCACATAATGAGTTTGCTAGTAGAAGCAAATTGAGGCATGACCAAGTTCACATAGCTTAGCAATGAGCAAAAACTTTCTTGAACATGCAGTACTTGACAGTGTTAAGTATTAGCTTTTGCAAACATCTGTGGTAAGCCAGATCATAAGCTCTTAAATAGTTATTTACGAAGGCCACAAGCAACTTCACCATCTTTTCAACAACAACTTACCTTGTATCTTCATGCAAGGAACCATTCAATGAGTGACTAAGGTCAAATGAGTTGGCAAGGAGGTCAGGTGTATATGTGCAACTGTTAAGCTCATCTCCTACAGCATTAACCAAAGTTAGACAATACCAGCTTGGTGAACACATACATTAGTGGTAAGCCAAACCATTTGACATGTGGGTGACAAAGGCAACTGAATAAATTGTATTGGATGAGCAAACAAACTAAGATTTATCTGTTAATTGCAGTTGGGTTGTGACTATCTCATCCAGCTTACAGAACTGCAAAACACTCCATACACACACTTTTCCAAACAGCAAAAGGGATAGCAACATAAAGCAAATGCCATGAAAAGGAGTCAATTTAAGTTAGGTATGGTTCACTGTATCATATGGAGCAACATATCCCAAGCATAACATAGCACTTTAAAACCATATAAAGACAGATGCTCACAGTCAACACAACTTATGTTTTTTTTGGTGAAGCAATATTAAATATATATAGTTAAAACATCAAGTGCAAATATATGAAGACAGCATAACACTAAACATACATCAAGCTAAATGTTAATATCCAACTTGGAAAAACTGTTGCAATAGCAGTTTAAAGCTTACCTGTAAACTTCATCATTCCCTTCAGAAGAGGAGAAACTTTCTTTTTTTCTTGTTTTCCCATTCTAGGAAAAGACTGATTGTGTTCAAATGAGCTTTGCAATGACATTGTGTGTTTTCTCAATCACTCCAACCAGAGTGTTCAGGGTTGAAAAACAATTCAAAAATGCAGAACAATGTTTAATAAACACTGCCCATATTAATCAATGGAAAAGGTCATAGAAACTATTATAAAGAATAAAAAATCATGATCAAAACTTTCAGAAAATACAACAGTGATGTCTCTTACAAAATGAAGACAAATTGGGACTAGTCCACTGCTATCAGATAGTTTGACTTAAAAACACTACCAAATTTTTGGTGAACACATTGCAAAATCTACATATATTTCTGTTACATTTTGATGTTGGGTACAGGCATTTCTGTATGTTTGCGTTCCTTTCCTTTAGTGATAAGGACCTTGTCTCTGATTCAAAAATGTACACAAACAAAAAATAAAATGTATAGAACAGTACAGACTACTGTACACTAGTATACTGTAATATATCAATAACCATCTCCTAGACAGAATAGAACAGTAGAGTTAGTCACGCTGCTATATAGCAAAGATGCCAAATGGAAAAGGTTGGGATGTATTGGATTAGTGGACCTACTGTTCTGTAGCGTGTGGCACTAAGAGGTTTTGAAATGCAACATATCCAACATATCAAAAGTCAAAAATGGAAGAGGTAGTTGAGCAAAATGCCGAATAGAAAAGATTTTACAATGCAGGATACAAAGATGCCAAATAAAAAAGGTAGTTTGGATGAAACACAACATATACAATGTGTTCACCATGTAAGGGTTTGACAATGGCTTACTATGGACAGTTTGACTGCACATGCAACTTCTGGTTTGTATCTCAATGACATCATCATGAACAATCAATGACAGTGTAATCTTGTTGCAAACGCTACCAATCAATTATTGTGCTTCAAACATTAACATGATGCTTTTCTTCTCATAAATTCAGTTCTGGCCAAATTTTCATTGTTATTATAAGTACAAACATAACTACAGTATCACCATCATGAATAGTTATGAATTGCAGTATTTGCTCGACAATAAATACATATTATATATAGAATTTTTCAAAGTTCCAGATTTGACAATCCACAGACAACTTCAATGTTAATGTAAAAACATTTTTTTTGTAGGTGTACTGTTTTAACGGTCTGTTTACCTTTGAATTGATTTTCAACTGCATTACTAATTAGAATTTTCACTTTGGTAATTTTCACAAGAGCAAGATTAGGTTTATGTTATTAGGCAATGATAATAGTACTAACTACAGCTGAATTCACCATGACTTTGGTGCCTACTGCATAACGATTCAATGTTATTTGTTTTTGTTAAGACAGGGTTTTTTTAAGGAAAATGTTAGGAACCCGGTTTGGATTTGTAGGGACCAGATTTCTCTGATTCTAGAGACCCGATTTTTTATGATTTTAGGGACCCAATGATAATTTTCTCTGGTTCTATTCTAGGGACCCAAATCGGGTCCCTAAAACGCCTTAAAAAACCTTGGTTAAGATATTATTTCATTGGTCTGTTTTTAGAATTGCATTCATTCTTTCAAAAAGTAGTAACACCTTATCAGCATAAAACACAAAGTCAAATTCCAATAACTGCTAAAACCAACCCAACTGCTATACTCATACTGTTGTACAAATGATGCCCATTTGATGAAAGAATATCAGATGAGTTTAAGTACCACAAAAATGGATTAGTAAAAGCAAAAGGCAAATTTGTATACAATGAAAATGTCTAGTAAAAAGCAATTGAGAACAACAACAAAAACATCTAACCAAATAATGGGAAAAAACAAACACAAAGTTCACGTAAAAACAGAGTATGCAGGAAAAACATGGTGGTGGTGACAAAAAGTACTTACAGAAACAATATATAAGGGCAGAGAATAATAATCATAAAAAAGTATATCACACAATTGTTTTATAACAGTGCTTCTCAACCATTTTGATGTCGCGGCCCACTTTTTGCCGAGACTTTGATTTTGTGCCCACTGCAAGAAAAATTTGTTTCAGAACTCATGACTAGGTTTAATTATTGCGACTAGGCGTAATTATTGCGTTATCTCGGAACTTTTCGCGGCCCACCTAAAGGAACTTCACGGCCCACCAGTGGGCTGCAGCCCATCGGTTGAGAAGCACTGTTTTATAGTATATACACAATCGACATCAAGGTAACACAAATGGTGGGCAAGCAGTGGGTGAAGAGTTGAGGCATGTACAGATGCGCAAGCACATAGGATAGGTGAAAGAGACAATAAGGGTCACGAGGCAAAGAGCAATGCATTTAGAACATAACATTTCATTAAAACAACAAGTAACAAGGGCAGAAAACAATCACAATGTTTATGTATATATAAAATATAAATTGTGAAGAAATAACACAATCACCAACAGATCATAATGGGTGCGTTCCATTGATGAAAGCATGTGCAACCAGACGCATGGTGTCGCCAAATGATGTTGAAGACACAAGAGCATGGACAGATTATAGTATCAATAACAAAATTATTTAATAAATGAGTGAGAGAATTATTTAGTTCCAGAAAAGGTGGAGTTTCACTCAAAATATCATGACCTATGTGATTTTGAAATGATATAAGCTAGCCTAATAAAATCTGCATAGCCTACGAAGTATATCCAAACTTGAAGTTGTATGCTACATAACATTCCACAACACAGATATTTGGAAGGCAGTGTGTTACTGTAAACAAAACAACCGTATCAGGTTTTCACTTTTTAAGCACTAAAAAACTGTATCAAGATAAATTTCTTACCTCAACCAATAACCTTACCTGTAAGCCCTAAACCTTACTCAATGTCTAGTTTTCATACTTTTTAAGAAAGTACATGAATTCATGAACAGGGTGCCCTGTAAAAGGCGAAGCTCCGTAAATAGTAAAGCTTGGTTGCAGAGGTTTGATGACGTAACCCGAGTTGCTAAAACCGATATTTATTTTACATTCAACATTGAGAACTAAACGGTAGTAAAAATGGTTGTACTGCAAACGGTGATATTACACTACAGTCAAAAAAGTCTATTTTGAAGTTTGATAATTTTTGGTTATCTGAGTTTCACAACGGTTCAGGAAACAAAAATAGGTTTCAACAGTTGTGAATGTATAAAATTTTTAAACATTGCAAACTTCCATGCATTCCATGTGTCTGGGAGAAACGCATTTTAGGTTGCAATGATACAACATTTTTCCTTCACTTTTTTCCTTTTTTTGCTTTTGCAACACAACTTTTTTCCACTTTGGTTACGTCATCAATCAAACCTCCGCAACCACAAACTCCGCTGTGTACGGAGCTCCGCCTTTTACAATACAGGGCACCCATGAAAAGCTCTTCCAAAAACATTTTGTAAAAACATAAAATCTGATGTTATATTCTTACAACATCAACATCAAAAAAGCGGCATAGTCTTTTTGCTAGTGAGTACAGAGTAGTGGTTAGCACAGCCAATGAAATCAACTTGTGATTTGTTTACATTCATTAGATTAACACTTCTGTACTGATTTGTGTTGTTCGTAAGCGAGTTTCCCCTTTTTATGTGTTATGACAATGTGCCTGTACATATTTCACGTGAGAAATCAAGACCTAGTACCGTAAAGTAATCCCAACACCTAGTTTAGGAGAGAACACTCAGATCAACACTGTTATCAGAACATCCAAGATGTGCTGTTTCCAAAAACAAAAGGCCCGCCAAGAAAGCGTTGTTGCATTGGCGCCACCGTATGGATGCAAGCGAAGAAACGAATCTGGAAGAGGGAAGGCACCAGAGATGAGCACGGACAGGACTGGATCGGACTGGATCAGGACTGCAGCCAATTTTGGCCGGATCAGGAACTGGATCGGACTGCAATTTTTTTGAAAATTGTCGGATCAGGACTGGATCGGACTGAGAAAATTTGTTGTTTTGATGTGATTATTCTAACCACATCAAGCATGTTAGTTGTAATGTGATTTTGCAGATTGGTTAAATGGTGATGTATATTTTGCCATCAATGGCAAAAGCTCTGCTGGGACGATTTTGCTGTGCATCTAACTTTGTCCAGACTATACATATAGCGTTGAGTTCGTATTACTAGCAACAAGGTGAACATAGTCAAGGTGTTAGTATCTATGCCTGCTGTGCATGTGTTCAGTAGTTCTGCTCTCACCTTTTGCTTTAGCTTATCTGGTAAAGATCACACCTTCCGTTGGAGAGCCTTTTATGTACTCTTGGAAAAGATTCAGGCTTAGGTTTAGGGTTTTGTTTTAGGGTTTAGTTTTAGGGTGTTGTTTAGTTTTTTGGGTTGTGGTTTCGAGTTTAAGTTATGGATTTAAGTTATGGATTTAACTTATGAGTTTAAGTTATGGGTTTAGCTTTTCGGTTTAGGTTTTGGGTCCAGGTCCAGTGTTTTAGGCCATGTGACAGAGACCAGCATGCACTAACCCAAGTGCATCATCCTTGTCACTTGACCAATTCTACCAATTGGGTTCACCTAATGGTAAATAACTCCAGCAGTGCTTTTGCCTCTGATGTCAAAATAAACACTGCCTTATTAAATTTTGGAAATGGCAAAGGACGTATCTATTTTGCCTCATGAGGATGTGTCTATTTTGCCTCACGAGGCTGTTTTGCCTTATGAGGCAAAATATAATACATGGTTTTATATTGGCGGATCAGGACTGGATCGGATTCAACTTTTGCGGATCAGGATTGGACTCGGACTGAAAAAATTCACAGTTTGCTCATCTCTAGAAGGCACAGTGATCGTGTCATAACGATAGAAATCGTTGATGTGAAAGGCCGAAGGGAGGTCTGGGCCATGACCCCAGTTTTCACAGAGATGGCCAATGGCCACCAACCAGGGACTCCGGATTGATTCTGGGTTTTTAGGATTCGGAGTCAAAAAATTTTGAAAAACCGGAGTCTGACCCGGAGTCACTCTTTTAAGTGTCCTTTTCGTTTATGAACCTGCATGGACTTTGAAGTGTTGGTGTTTCTACCCATTTACGCTCGCAAATAGGCAAATAACAATAAAAGTTTGATGGGGTGGCAAATGATAAAGTACTTGCACGGCCGACACCTATGTCTAACTTTTTTAATTTTGTCAAAAATGTTTTTTTCGGCATAATTTTGACACCAGATATACTAGCAAACCAATCAAGGCCTTTAAAGCTGCCCTGCAGCTTAAGCAGGCACGGCAAAAATTATGAACGTCATCCAGCATACGTGGCGTGGTAGTGGCAAATCTTTGTACATAACATTTCTAATTCTTAAAAAACAGTTTGCATTCAAGTCCATGCATAATGAAGTATAATGAGTAAATTCCATTGTAAACTTGGGCTTTGGGGGGATGCATGGGTTGCTCTCTTGTGAGGTCTGCTTTTTTCATGTATTGAGTCATAAAGGAGATAGTTGATCATGCGCCCAGACGTTACCTTTATGCAAGAACGTGTCTGCGATTGTGGTTACCGAAAGTGAGATCAGCAATCAGTTCATGTTAGCAGTTTTCTCCAAGTCAATTGTTTTTCGAATGAAAGTGCCGTTCAACAAGAGTGAAGTAATTGCATCGTAAGTTTAATTCCTTTGTCAATTCGGTTTGATTGAGGTAACTTTGCACTTGTACTCGCGGCTCCATTGCAGAGCTTTCTTTACAACTTTCGGCTTGATTACGAGTGGTAGCGGTACATTGTGTAAAGTTCACCACAGCAGCATGCTATTAGTCATAAACATAGCTATGGGACAGATCTGCTATGCCCATTGCCCATTCCCCATAAAAGAAACTATGGTGTTATCATGTAGCCTACAAACAGATCGACTCCAATAATTTGCCGTCTTCTTGATATTTCATATAGTTATTTTGCTAAAATATCTTCCTCAAAAAGGTTATAGCACGGTTGAGTGAGCACGACGACGTAATAACACTTCTGCTCAGAGGGGTCCCGCACTTAGATCTTGCATTGGGCCCCGCACCTGCTACGGCCGACCCTGGGACTGCGAAATGCTGGAGTACAGCAAAGAGCAGTTATCTTGGGCTTTCCGATTTCTATCAGCAGCTGAAAATTGAAAACCTATTGTTGAGTCAGAAAACAAGTTCGGCCATGGCCGTACCGGACGAATAGGTTACGCCGGCCTTATTTTTGTGAGATTGCAGACCAAACATTTTAGCCGTGAAGTTTGGACATCTTTTGTTTGAGAGAGATTATACCGTTTATTTTTGATAGATGACCGTTTCTGGTTGGTTTTGTTTTATACTCAGTGGTGTATCTGACAGGGGTCAGAGGGGCGATTCGACCCCCTGACAAGTTAAACCAAAAACCGGCCACCATTTGGCTTATATAGTAGAATTGATCTATAACGTTACTTCAAGAGAACGGAGAAAAAGGGTCGTTATAGGGGAACTGACTTTATAGCCAAAGTCGCGATAGGCGAATTCTACTGTACGCTATTTCGATTTTAGTAGGCCTATTCTTTAGGTTTTCAGTAGGTTGTTTTTTGCGTTTTTCGGAGTATTTTCCGGTGATTTGGGGTTTTAGTATAGCAATCCACATCTGGTTCACCACCATTTCTCAAGTTCTTTTCTGAATGGCGGCTGGTGGACCCCCTACAGTGGCCAATGGACCCCTTTCAGCTAAATTGTCGACCTGGATCAAACCTTTGGTTACGCCAATCTTTAGACTTTGAAGATAATCAAATGCTGCAGCACATTCGGAACCGTTACGACGGAGAGCATTCGGGGGCACTGCCCACCCAAATTTTTTTGTTCCTCACAAAGTTTGGCACATTTCTATACACAGAATAATCATAATCATTGCATCATTGAATTCTATACTCCTGTTATTAGTCTCTATATCCCTTGGCGCAACAGGGTCGATATCGTCACAGCGACATTTTGAGTATATTTTGGATCTCATCCGTACAACGGCGTTTAGCCATCTGGTTTCCAACAAGCCCGAAGCCAGGTTTTATGGTTTAAGGGGAAAATACGTATTTAGGGGCGAAAACCTTTGTTTTATTGTATGTTTTCAAAATAATATTTTCTGGGGGGGCAGAAAAAAAATTGGGGAGCGGCATTTTTCCCGAAGGCCCCCTTCCCGTGGCTACGGGTCTGGGGAACAGCGGGTGGTGAGGCCAACTGCTTTCTCTGCAGCTGAAAATTTGTGATAAATCAGGTGAACGTTGTTCAAACTTGTGTGAATTAATTAAAAAATCGGGCAAAAGAGATTTGAAGCTTTGTAAAGTAGGCCTATTTGAATTTATGGAAGTTGCGCAAAATTGCTGGAAAATTGGGAAAAGATGTGAGCGTGGCCCGTTCTAGTAAAGTGGAGCGAACCTTGTTCCATTTGGTCATAGTCTCATTTAACCTTCTTAAGTATCATGAGCAATCTAATGTAACAAACTTTGTTGATAGTCTTGCCAGTTGTGGTTGTATTTCTCTTATCAACAAACCAACAAGATTCAGCAATAACTGCACGCCCTCTTTATT
>Ga0210059_1005036_pt1 | contig 21258 bp, 13 predicted proteins | sample Ectturendosymbi2_FD_188042 | JGI IMG/M metagenome (GOLD analysis project Ga0210059, IMG submission 188042) | Ecteinascidia turbinata endosymbiont from Florida, USA - Sample 2 (SPAdes) (version 2) | ecosystem: Host-associated > Tunicates > Ascidians > Unclassified | place: Key West, Florida...
AAAGCTTCGCACTGTGGCAGCAAGCAACAATAGAGTTCACATGCCATGATCACTCTTCGCGCACGCTATTGTTACGTTCAATCGTTGACATCGTTAGTATCACCAGAGATTACACGCCACGATCACTATTATTGCTTGTTCGCGCCACATATATGTATGGTGTTGTTCTTCACGCACATCCCGTTCGTGGTGAATCACACATTTAACGCAACATCACCGGAGAGGTTGCAACAATACTTAAGTGTTCAATTTGCTCGAACTGTCATCAAACCTGATGTGTAACTTACGAGTTACGACGTTATTGTTCGCCATTGTTCTGATGTGTGATTGTTGTCATTACGCAACATAGACTCTGTTGGTTAACTGAGTTCCCTTCTAACAACGTTGACTTCTTTGGGCTCATTTCCGGCTGTAGCTAGCAATACAGCGCTAGGGCGTAATTGCTCGTTCGTCTCGTTTTTTTCATGGTAATGTGGGTTGTGTTGCTCCATGTAGCTGCAATTTTTTATCAAATCTTTTTCTACCGACAGGTCATTGCAAAGTTGACCAGACAGAAAAAGGGTGGTTCATTCAGTACATTGATCGTGACCCGAGAGTGATAGCAAGGCAGAAGGAGTTGGAACGACAAAAAGCAAAAGAAAAAGATGACGAAGAAAGGCATGCGAAGTACGTTCGACTTAATGCTTCGGCATTTAAAAGTTCGTGCTCTTCAGATTGCAAACCAAGTGTCCTGCGACCATTAGTCCTAGTGAAACATTTTGCTTTTAATTTGACAGGTACCCTCGTTAGAATATACAGTTTAGTCTTATGCTTCGACTGTGTACAAACGGAAATTACTGTGTATCCGTTCAGTTTGCAAAATAATACTTCCGTTTTAAGAGTCATTGAAGAAATGGTGCAACGTGGACAAGAAGCCCTTGGAACCTCTGCTGCCCCAGAATTTACTGAACTCAAACGTGAAAGTGACGAAAAGGTGACGTTTAACATGGGTGCGGCAACTACTTCTGCAGGTATAGTAAAAAACGTTGATCGCTTGATTTCCAGTGTATCATTTTCGTCTTTGCACGAAACGGCACAGATATAAGAAGCGTTTTTGTTGAAGTTTTCTATACTAGTAACACGGATTGCCATTTTTGCCGCAAAAAAGCTGTGGTGGTTTTAATCGCTTGAGTATTGTAGTATGTTGTGTGTGTCTGCATGCTGCACTAGTGGTTTAAGGTATTTTTTGGAAGACTTCTGTCGTCGGTGAGAAATTTTTTCGTTCCAGATTATTCAAAAACGGAACAACGTCCCATGAGTTTCAAGAAACTGGCAGATGTTGGAAGCAAGCGAAAGCAGTCTGTGTCTATCGTAAAGCCCGCAAAAAAGAAGAAATCTGCTTTGGATGAAATTATTGCTGTATGTGCATTTTTGAACCGGTCTACATACTTTACGTATTGCCACAGCTTTCTTGCTAATCGTCGTTGTCCATGATGACATGACTTTCGATGGCTGTTTTTGCTCATTTTAGGATCGTCGTTTCCTCAAACCCCTGTTGAAAGCGCTGCCCTCTCAAACAATTTTTTAAATGTCGTAGTGAGGCACAGCACGATTGTTGAGCGCAATCGATTCCTTGCTTGCACCCCTTATGGAGAGTACTTACTTGAATACAGATACGTGCAAGTTCGAATCATCGCAAAAAGAAGGCAAAGCCTAGTCGGCTGATTCCTCGAAAGCTTTCAGAAAACCTGGACGTTTAATTGTTGAACGCGAGTGTGTTTTATTCACCGCGGCTTTTGACGCTGATTGTTTTGCATAGCCGTGGAAATATCAGCTAACCTGTTCTTGTACATGGCAGCACACTTCCACAATGTAGGATGTTGGCGGTGCACATTCGTCTGCAAACGTTTTCAAAACAAAAAGCTGTTGATCGAGCAGAAATATCTCATTTTCTGTGTCTGTCAGTGGAGTCAGTCAGAAACTCATCAACTTGACACTGTTTTTGTTTCAGGCGGAAGAGGCCAAAAAGAAAGTGTCGCAAAGAACTGAAAATTGGCTTACCCCGGGGATTGTGGTAAAAGTTACAACCAAAAGATTGGGCGAGAAGTATCACAAAAAGAAGGCTGTGATTGTCGACGTGCAAGACAAGTAAATGTGTTTGCGGGCGTTTTTGTTTGACGACTGTTGGTTTCTGAAACATTATCAATAAACCAAATGTTAACAGTTTTTTTTATCTTTCGTGCAAGATTAATTGGTTTACTGCTTTTGCTGCTCTATAGAACAAACTGAACGCAGGAAGCTGGGGATGAAATGTAAAAATGGCTGAGCGGGCCAGTTAGCATCTTCTCTTGATCTTATCATTCCTTTCTTGATGTTTACCTCACTCGAAATCGCCTTCAGTCCACTTGAATTTTCGTTAGGTTTTGCATGCTTCTTGAAGATGGTTCGGTAAGGTTCTGAATAATGATATGTAATTCCACATACATTTCAAAGCGTGTTTCAGATAGAACACTAAAACCTTCGTGTTCGTGGCCGTTTAAAAACACTTTCGGCAACTTTACCGTTGAAGTCGTTGGCAAAGTTACCAAATTCGCTTCGATTTAAAGTTTTTTCCATGCATGAAAAATATCTGGTGCTTGGAATAGGAGATCGGTTGCCCAGGAACAAACCCATGTTGATGTTGGTGATTTCAACGTCCATGCGCCAACGAGAAACAAAATGTCAGAAACTATTTCCCCAGCATAGGAACAAATGCGTGGCGCCTCAATTAAAATTGTCTTCTGTTTCCTCAGATTCACCGGAGTCGTAAAAATGCTGGACAGCGGCGACAAGATCAAGCTGGACCAGATGCACGTCGAGACTGTAATTCCCGCGATAGGTACTTTGCAAGCGTGAAACGTGCTTAGCTCGAATGGCCTATCTTGAATGCATTGCGTTGTAGTATGTTGCTGACCATTGCCAACGATCTACATAATCATTCGCGCCCCGAGACCTGTCGACCCGATTCGCATCTTCCATGATGTATTTTAAGCTAACCTCAACTGAATTGCTTGGCCGAAGAAGATTAAACAGCTTTTTTAGCTGCAGCTGTGGTATGTGCAGGAAGAAAAGTCCTGATACTGAACGGCGGTTACCGTGGTTTGACTGCGACCATGGAGTCGGTTAACGTGGAAAAGTTCTGCGCCACTGTCAAGATATGCGAGGTAAGTTCGAGTTGAATTAATTGAAACAAGAATTGCTTTTTTTCTGTACTGTTGATGTCCAATACCGAAGTTAACTCGTTAGGAAGGGGCTTTTACCCAGGTGTGCTGTGCACACCTAAACAAACTGATTGGTTTTGTCGTGACGTAACTTTATCCAGATAGTGCGATCAGACGAAAGTTACGAAAAAGGTCCGAAAGATAATTATGGACGTCTTATTCATTTCCTGAGCCAAATTTCAAAACTGTCCCATTTCAACTTGCCTGGCTTAGCTGACTTTTTTGTGCACCACTAGATTGCCGTTTCATTTTTTGATGTAGCAACCCTGCGCTGATACAGCCGCACACATGTGCTTGTGATATGAGTGTCAACGTATATACCAGGACACATTCGAGCTTCGTCAGTAACTGGCAGTTCAACCGGATTGAGCTTAACGGCTCAAACAAGCCCGTATCTGTTCTGTTCCGCCAGTCGGAACGGGACAGTTCGGCGCCGCCGTTTCGACGATGAAATGTGAAATGTATTTTCTTTTGGAATGTCACCAAAGTGCAAATTTCGCACTGTCGTCGTGAAGCGTGTAGGCGCAAGATTCGGTCTAGCACTTGTACCAATCGTACAGCAATGAGAGCTGTTTATCCGAACGTACATACACTTATTAAATCGATGCTGACAACCAGCTGCACAACTGCGTCCGTGGAGCGCGCTGTCTGTCAAGATGGCGGTGTTACAAATATACTTGCAAAATCACTGCGGAGAAGAACAATTGAATTGCAATTGCTCTGATTACTTTTCATCGTAATGTGAAAATGAATTACTCGAAATCAATATAGGACTTCTTGCGCAGCAAACAACATCGTCAACTGCTCAATTCTAAAAAGGCTATTTTAAAAATACGACGCTTGACTGATATTTTGTTCAGAGAATGCGGCCACAATTTTTGAGGCTAACTGTCGCGTCTTTCAACATGAGAAGTTGCTTATCAAAAAATATAGTTTCAGTGGAAACGATCCCACGTTACTTGGTGTGACCCCGAGGAAAGCCTAAACTTACTTAATTTTGTAATAAACCTAGTAGGTGTAAACAGCAGATAAAATTAACCCGAAACTGCGAAACTAAACGATCGTTATTGGCGACTGTCCTCACGCAATGAAGCGAAATTTTTACAAAACAGCTCCTGCGTGTGCGTGGCAGTGTATGAGATTCTGACAGCATTAGATAGACTGTCATGACAGGCAAACAGACCCCCAGATGCACCCTTGCCTGCGTGAAAGATCAAGCAATAGATGCTGTCCAGGCTTAACTTTTGTATAAACTCACAAACACCTCATGCCAGCAAAAATAAACGTCACAAGCCATGTTTCTTTACACACGTGGTCACGTCGCACTGAGTTCTTCCAAAATCCTGACGGGCGGGAAACTACATTGGTCACTGGCCATCAGGAAGACAACAAAAACACTTATGTAGCAAATATCCTTTGTAGTCTAGCCTTCAAAGTATTTCAAAAACACATTTTTTCGAATAAAACATTTCCGACAACCATCGCCGAAACGTCCCGTCGCCGACAAGGCAGCGCCGAACTGTCCTAGACCGCCGCCAGTAGTATATTTAACAGCCACACAATAAAAAAAACGAAAGTTTTCTTGCGTACTTTATGTGCATTGTTTTTTGAACTCTTGTGTAGTTTAGCATTTTCGACCTCGAAGCCCTGGGTGTGCGCCATTCCAGCTGTACACCTGTGCTCGACTGCTCGCATTCGACGAGACACTCGCGCAGCCTGACATTTTTGGCGTTATGAACTGCTCTGTCGCAGGGCTGAGTGTACTTTTCTCCGGTCTCCCAACCTGGAGCGCTGATAGTTCATAGTCAACACAATGACATGGAAAATTATACAAAAACGAATATAGAGAGTGCGTGTAGAATAATATGCGTATTGTGTCAACGAACTTCGTGCATATCACATGTCGTGTTGTGACGTAACAAACAACGCACATAACAATGACCACTACACGCCACTGTCGTTAGCCAACGTTAAAGTTAAAACTTACCTAAACAGCTTAAATGCAGTGGTTCTCATCCGGGGTGCCGCGCCCCCCAGGGTGACATTTGCAATACTACTCAGGGGTGCCGAAATGTCAATGCGTTTTTCAATATATCATTAAAATACGTTTTCAAAATGTCATCAAACCTTGAAGCAAATTGCTATGGGTTCGCCACTTGGTGCAACAGATTGCATTTCTCTTATTCATCTTAGCACCCTGCTGAGGTCAAAGTGGCGCATGGTTGCCTTCAGGGTAAACTCTGATATACTTCTTGCAAACTTTTTTCTTGTTACTGAGTCTATTATGAACCCAATCGAACTTCACGAGTTTATAGAAGGCAACTTTTGCTTCTCACCAAAGAATATGCAAACCATGTGATTTTTCTGCCTGATTCTTTGCTGCTTGAGTTCAGTCAAAATTGGAATTTTGCCGGTGGCGCTTCCAGTGGGCCTGCAAATAGCATTTTACAACTGCCGGGTTATCTCAAACGCTGTCTGGTAGTTCGTTCACGGACATTTCTATTTCGAACGATACGATGAAAGTTACCGTTCGTGTCGTGACGCGTGCAAGCACTTCACCGTTTGCATTATTTGGACGCAGGGTCCTTTGACGGGGCGGACAGTCGAGAACGTCAAGTACGAGGACATTTCCAAGAAGCACGATTCATCCTGATATTCTCAGGCCAACCTGCCGCTGGAGATCGGCTCGCTCGCGACAAGTTTGAAAAAGCAGAAATTATCTTGCAGGATGTTCCGGCACACGATGTTGAGGAAAGAAGAACCGAGAGAACTTCAGCGCGTTTCTGTCGAAGACCGATCGGTGGATTTCAGACAAATCGCAGCAGCAGCACTGTTATGCAGATCATGTGCAAACCACACAATAGATGCTCCCTTATCAGTCCTACTACTACTGCAGACTTGAGAGCATACGAATGGCTCGTGCGAGTGGTTAACCAAAACTTGTAGGATTTGCGAAGAATACCACGGGACAAGCCACAAGATCGCTTTGGCCTTTTTGCTCGGTCTCAGTGCGCATGGGTCTCCGCCTGACTGTCACAGACCAAACGATCGTGAAATGCGTCCAAAATATCAGCGCGCCAGATCGGGCCCGGGCGTAACGAGGTTAGATGGCGCCCGGGGCAAGAAGCAAATTTGACCCCCCCCACTGTTCGAACCTGAGCTCTTTCGGAAGCAAATGCACTGTGTTGCAGAAAGCGCTTGCGACATTTTTGGGAATTGCGCCCCCCCTTTCCCCCCTCGTAACGCCCCTGGGCCCGGGTAATTTGTGGCAAACCAAGCCTGTCCCTGATGGATTGGTGACAACGCTTGCAATACGCGGCTAATATTATATCCTTGCAGTGGCCACATTTTTGTTAAAGAAGTTTTTTACGTTTGTTTAATAAATGTAACTTGACAAGCTCAATGACTAAGTTGGCGATCTTTACTATGCATGGAAGATGGTTTGCTCTTTGCGAAGTAAGAAGGTTTAGGTAACCTTATTTGCACAGCCATTTTAATCTGATTGGCCCCACACTAGAGTCCTGCGCGGGTTGAAATCTTTTGTCCGTTCCCGCAAAATTTAAACCCGCCCTGCAGAAATTTGAGAGATCTTGCCCGCACGCTCTCCCAACCCCCACCTGCTTGCACTGTTTCTGTTCCAAACCTGTCACTGTGTACGGTTGCCAGATGCGTTTGTAAAATTACCGGCAATTTTTTCAACATTGTGAAATCTAGGTTGCATTCGTAATCGCATATTTAATGGCACTGGATTCTCGAATAAAATTTTTGAAAAGAAGGCTTTTTCGACAATGCATTTATTTTTCATGTTATTTTTACAATTTCATGAAGCAACAGTGTATAAACATACACTTTGTGAGCATCAGCTTACTCTATACCCCTATACTAAGCATTAGCAAACTAACCTACTTTAAATTAGAAACGATAACTGCAGTGTTTAATGTGAACGGAGACGTTTTCTTAAACTCTAAAAAATAATCCACTTTATGTTGTATATCAATTTCTGAAGTGAACGTTTTTACGTAAACTTTCATGGTAGGCCCTATTTTCTTTTCTACGGTAGTATTACCTGTATGAACACCACAACGCAACTAATAATTTCTTGCGTGCTGCATTCTCTTCAGTTTGCAAAAAACATTTTCGAGCTCACCTGAAACTCTTGAAAAAAATCCCACTACATTCTGGACCACTAAAACCGGCAGTTCGCGTGATTGTGAAAGGTTCGGTCGTCTCTGCAATGTCACTGTCGTCCTGTCCATTTCTATGATTTCCCTGCAATAGCCTGCGGTAGTACAGCAGTTGAGACAAAAACCCCACCTACCTGACCTACGCCAGTTACACGATTAATTGTCAAGAGAAATGCTCATACAAATCAAGTTTGGAACGACGGAAGATGCTAAGTAGGACTAAACAAGGGAAAACGGAGAGACAATGAGTGTTGTTAAGACGCAAGCAACAATTTGCTCTTGTATGAACTTGCCCGAACGAAAGTCATTAATTTGAGAAGTTCGGCGTCAGCTCTTTTCGCAGTTATTGCAAATTATGTAATTTCAAAATACCGGCACCAGGCCAGAAAGTCGTCAATCGGGGGCTTTACGTTTGTGCAGGGGGACTTGACATTCAAATTTCACAAAAATTCCACTGATTTCTAATGTTTCATATTTCAATTTGGGGGCCTTGGAACGTTTGTGGGGGCTAGCCCACAAATCCCCCCGTGGCGACGGGACTGCTCCAGGCACTGGCTTTAAAAAACGGGCTTCTTACCGGTCTATGCAACATTAGCAGTAAAATACCGGCCATCTGGCAACCCTATCACTGTGTGTCTGAAAACCACTGAAAACATGCAATGTGGCAATTTGTTAAGTGATTGATTTCAAATCCAACAGGTCTTAAAAACACTGTTCCAAGTAAAAACATGAAACCTAGTCAAACTTCAGCGCTTCTTAGAACACTTAAAAAACAGTGGGGTTCACTGAGCAGATCTTTCAAATTTGCTCGTCTGCTACTCAAGACATGACCATCGATACCAAACACTCGTTCGTTAGCAGCGCCAGCGGCCATCACGCAGAACGTATTTATTGCAACGTCACTGAGAGCCGGAAACTCCAAACCTGTGGTCGCGCCAGTGTTGCCACTGCTGATTTTTTTTCACTAGATCTGGGGTTTTTTTACTCTGGTCAGACTTTAGAAATGTATGTTGTATTATTGTATTTTCCATTCAAGAATACGATAGTTTCACAGGCGTAATTTGCGTAAGTCAGTAACCAGTGCAGTTGAGTAGGGCTAGGCTTAACCAAATTGTTTGAAATCTGGTGTTTTACAGATTAAGCACTGACTCGAGATAGGCCAGCACTCTAATCTATCGCTGATATTGTCAAGGGCTGCTTGTGCATGATTTTGGAGTGCTGTTCTTTGGTTTTGAAGATGCTGTGTTTAAGAATCTGTTCAATGTTTTACAGGCTAGTACAGGCACATTGTGATTGGTATGGTTATGAATGTAAAATTGTGAATATCAAATTAGTAATCAAATACTGCAATGAATAGGGTGAAAACGCTGTAAGATTTGAATTTATCATGTACGTATTTCAATTTGTGCATTTAAGTGAAAGCAAAAGAAAACATTAAACGTACTTCAGACAAGATCTAACTAACTTTTTATGTTACGTCATACATTGGATTTGGTGCTAACCTTTTAAAATAGACATCAATGCATATTACCTTAATTTTTGTGTGCAGGAAGTACCGGTAGCGTACATTTAGTCTGGTTTTGACTTTTTTTTAACATCTAGTATGTCTGATAAGGTAAATTCTGGGGTTTTTGTTATGTTTTTGTTCATAACAGAGTGGCAACACCGGGTCTCGCTACCAATGTCTTTACACGAGCTATGTCCAATCCGCGGTCCGTATGCGGCCCATTAAGGTTTTCGTTGTGTATGTGCAATGCAATGACAACCTGACTTTATAAAAAATCTCAAATTCGAAATTTTCTTTGCAATGGTCTTTAGTGCCTGTTTATCATGTACTACGCACTGGTAGATTTCCACCCTGCCCACTGACAGGGTGAAAAACTTATTTCTAGTCATGTGTTCCTCTGCACTTAACTACCTTTGCTCTTGCCTACGGCATCACAGTTCGGGAACGATTAAAAGTACCATACAGTCGTTATCATTGCAGCTAGAAAACTAAATTTTGCTTTGTTAAAATGAAAGCAAGATATTCAGTGTGCGGCCCTCCCGAATATTGTGACAGTTTGTGACTCAATAGGCATTTTAGTTGGCAAAGCTTCTGTACACTTTCTAGCTCTGTAGCATCATTGATTTTTTTGCTCATGTCACTTTGACGTGCATTGAGTCTACATTCAGTTATTTGCACAAAAATGATTTCCTATGCCGCCCTTCACCACGTTCAGCCCGCCCCGCGCAGGACTCTGCATAGAGGGAAACCGGTCTTTGCCCCTAGACTCGAAACAGCTTTAAAAAGCCGTGCCATCGCTTCGATCGTGCTCCTCAACATCCATGGCATTTTATCACCACCAACTGCCTTTATTCGTAAGCATATAAACAAACATACCGCTATGATCGATGCGCAAACAGTGTTCGCGATGAGAGCAATGGGAGTGTACGCGGAGCAATAGGCCTATGCAGTAGAAAAGTACAGCGATTGAAGTGACAATGTGCAATTAAGCAATACATGTACTGAACTCATTGCACAGTTTGTACTGTGCTCTTAGACTGGATGCCAAGCCTCCGCAATTCTTGCAAAAGAGGCTCGTAGATTGTCTTGCCAAGAGGCGTCACAATCCCCTTGTTCTCCACTTTGCCTGCAAAAAATTGACCTGATATCAGAGCGTTGTTAAACCCAAGTATTTCGGATTAAAAACAACTGAGGCAATATCCAGCGCCACCAAACAACTGGTGCTGTGTTCTCAATCCGCCATGTCAAACAAACAAGGTAAAAGGCGAGCAAAAAGTTCATGACCGAAATGAAAGTGAAAAAAAATAGTTGAAATCCAAGCAAAAACGTGCCATGGATCGAATTTGCTCTGTACCAGATCATGCCAACACTACATTTCCCATCAATATATTCTCTGGCGGAAAAAATTTACAAGCACACATGCGCCCAATAAAAAAACAACTTTTGAACTTGATTTTCAAAGCAGTAACCACTAATTTTCTGACACAGTACAAGACAGCTTACCGAGGAGAACCATCCTCGCAGCTATTGCGCACGGGTATCCGACCGACTTCGCCATGGCAGTGTCCCCGCTAGTGTCGCCGTACACCACAAGATCGATGGCGTGTCTTTCGATGGACTGGTCCTTCAAGCGACCCTCGACCTCGTGACGCAAAACGAGCATGTCGCGTTCGCCTTCACCTGTATGGTTTCCATTGTTACGTCAGATTTGGTTTGATTTCCAAGAGAAAAACACGCGTGCTGCAGCATTTCAACGATAACTTGTTTGAAACAAGCCCAGATCGCGATGAACACACGTGAATCACGTGTTTGTCACATCACACAGATGCATAGCTGCTTCAGAGTAAACAAACTCACAATCTTCTACACCGATTTTTTCAATGCAATTTGCGTAAGACAGAACAGGCTGCAACAAATTTTTTTGTGCATGACGCGTGTCGAGCATAGGGTAAGTTGCAGAAACTATGCTGCGAGAAAGCACGACAGTCAACAAAGGATGAGTCGTCTTGACTTTACAAGTTTTCTGATGTTGTTTGTGCTACAGTCTAAGTAAGAAACCTTCACCTACGCGCAATAAAAACCCGTATAAAACGCTTGTTGCAAACGTGCATACCATATGGCATCTGCAGGGCGAGATGATGGGCAAGAGCGTCCAGAGGATTTCCTGCTTTGTGTACTGGCCGGTCGCTCAGTAAGCCAAGGCTGGAAAGAGAATGACGAAACAGTTGTTTTTATTTTACTAATGTTGTTTAAAAACCTCACAGAAGGAAATTATACAACCATGCTTTACCATCAGCGCTATTACTTGCCTGTGTATGGTGTACAAGCGCTCTTGTGCAGACTGCGTTCAATTTCAAATTACCACACAATGATAAATTTTAATTTTCGTCTCAATCTCACAACCATCGGCTCGGATGTGAGTAACCAAATACAATTTTATGATTCGCTGGTAAACAACAGGAACGTTGGCAACACTTCTATGTACGAAATACCGTTAATTGGTTCTTCGAATAAATTCTGCGCGTTTTTCCCAATAGAAAATGAAATACGAGGTGAAATTAATCCTTTTATTCCCAGTTTCGTAAAACACAAACCAAGAATCGGTTTTGCTTGCGAGAAACTCAAGGAACTAAACTTCTCACTCTTTGATTACGCGTAGACGCTGTTCATTTTGTTCGACAGCTTCGTAGACCTTGGACTCCAGATCCTGGTGGGATATGGGGCGCCGACGGCCGTTGGGCGCCAGCAAATTGGAAAGAAAGTCCCTCTGCAAAACAAGCACAACGTTCCTGGACTGTGAAGCGTTCTACTTCCGCCGTGCTTGGTAAACTTCCTTTTGACTTTCAAAGAAGAAGTTGAAAGAGTATTGTCGTGAAAGGCTGATTCTGTCATGAATGCAATTTTGCAGGCGTTTTTACAAGTTGAAAGACTTCTTGATGCAAAAAATCAGTACACGAGGCCAGGGTTGCCAGATCACTTGAAGCTTTTTGAAGGCCATTTTGACGTCTAGAGATTCTGAATTTTTACTTCATGCACACTTTTAACATCATCTGGATAAACTGTTGGAGGACATTTTTCAAAGAAAAATTCTATGGCAATGGCTAATCAACCGCATTTACTAGTTCTACAAATACATAACGAGCCCACAAACCTACAATATCGATTTGCATTGTTAACATACAGTAGTTCAGTTTATGGGGTGCGGTGTTATACATTATACTTTACTTAACCAATTATTTTATTCTGAAGTTTTCAATTGTTAAATAAACTTTTCAAGGACATGGACAGTTTTGATTGCAAATTCAAGGATAGTCTTATGCGTTCAAGGACGTCTGGCAACCTTACACAGAGCTCTACTACTACTACAACCAGGGCGAGGAATGCAGTCCCTTGCCACGGGTAGAGGGTAGGGGAATATAGGCTGAAGTCAATCAAACACAAAGCGAATCTTCCAATGCAAAAGACAAAGCGGGTGTGAATCCGGGATTTGTTGCAAATAGCTGCCCCCAAAAATGAATGCAGTCGCACCTCCGCATAACATTCGTCTGGTGACACGTTTTCGCATCAGTGTGAATGAAACAGTGACGTAAATGCATGGTTTGTCACGAGCAAACCTTATGCTATTCAGCTGGTATTGTATTCAGGGTTTGAAGTTTCTTTTTAAGGGACATCAAAGCAAAAACACCTGTAAATTCAGTGAGCGAAGAAGCCGTATACCCAGCGCCCTTGTTGCTGACTCACAGCAAGCAAAAGCATCGATGAAACGCTTCAACAAGCACCGTTTTTCAAGATTGCACTGTACGGTGGGTACTTCAACCAGTTTGAGAAGCGATATCACCTCACAAAAACCATTGCACGTTTGGTCACCGATAAACGAGCAACTTCTCGCTAATATATTCAGACGTTTTTGCTCTGATCTGCGGGACCTCGCCGCTCACAGTTCGCTTAGCAAAGAAGAGAAAGACTTACCCAAGTCAAACTTGGCGAGTTTTCATCCAAGAGAGGGTGCGGCGTTAGCGTTACCAGGCCGAGGTTTAGTATGCCAACCATAGCGTCAGCGAATCCCTGTAAATATGAACACAATTGTAAAACGAAGAAACCGAGTCGTACTCATAGTACGAAGTATCATAATCCGCATATAATATGCGTTTTTCCTTCAGCACATATTGCTCGCGTCCTTCTATGACATTCATCAACGCAATCAGCATTACATAAGTCCTGCAGTTTCCAGGTATTGTGAGTATGAGCAAGTTGTTTTGCATAGTTGTTCGCTGTTAAAAAGTCTAGTCCTCCTCAGTGAAGTTCCCCCCTTACGCTACCTTCCTCAGTCAGTTTCCCTATTCGTGGAAAGAATTCACGTTTTACTTAAACTAGGCATTGTCGATTTCACGAAGCAACGACTGTTTATGTCCAAATCACCACAAATAGGCATGCTGAGGCAAAATTGAATATGCAAGTTGTTGGCTGTCTTGCAAAATATTGGCATAACGCGACAAAAGAAAATGTACCAGCGCAAGATTAAATCGTGCCTTTTTTCCATTACCAGTTAACCAACGCTACCTAATGTTTACTGGGGCGTGGGCACAAGCTTACGACCAAAACCGAATGGCAGCAACCCTTCCTAGTGACGCTCGTGCATGACAAAATACCTGCAAATTGTCCTCCTAACCCAGTGGTTCTTAACCTTTTTTACACATCTTACCGTTTTTTCAAACAAGATTAGCAGATTTACCCCCAATGCGCTTTAAGGTGCTCATTTAATGAAAAAGCAAAATTAACAAACTCTTCGAGTTTATAAGAATTCATAAAAATTTACATTGGAAGCAATTTATGGTTCAGTAAAAATATCCCTTGGAAGATGAAAGTTACCCCCAGGGGTAAATTTACCCCAGGTTAAAAACCACTGTCTACCCCAAGTCACCAATGCACTTACCTTGTAGCGTAAGGTCCCCCTCAGAACAGTGTTGGCATCATGGAGGCCATACTCCTGCTTGTACTTGAGCGAGTCACGATTGGGCAAACCTTCCAGGTTGAAGCCGGGCATGAAATCGATCGGAAGCACGCCGTTGCGGTAGTTGTCGCCGCCCTCCCCTCTTTCGACTATCTCCCCGTTCATGAGATAGCGAGACGCGGCAAGAGTGACCATCAGCACGCCCCTGGGACTCCAACTGCCAATGTACAAGATGCATAGTTTGCTTGCATTCACCGCTGAACAAGTTACAAAAAGCGGATCACTGAAGAAGTTTCGTAAAGAAATGAACGATTAACCGGACGAAAACGTAACGCGAATATCGTCAATATCTACGCTCGGCAACTACCGCAGCATCGTGTTTGATTGTCTCGGTCAAGCTTTCTATGAAGTGCGGTAAAACGTATTGTTGACAGAAAAACCTACAGAAAAAATGTCAAAACGTCTAAATAAAGCAAAGTGCCGCAAATACAACGCAAACTGTGAAGTCGCAAACGGAAAAAGTTTAACATGCGCACAGATTCGTTACACACACCAACACGTAACCTGCGCTTGTTTTCTACGCGAGGTTGAATAAGCGGATACTGGAGCGTCAACGCACCTGAACTTGTATTTGAGTGGATTGTCCGATACTTCGGGTGCTGGAAGACCACCGCACCAAGACACGAACGAGGAGATCTGCACAGAAACTAACACGTTTCAAATTTTCGTGTCAGTACACTCTTCCGGAGCCTGCGATCGGGTCGGTATCTCTAGCGCTCTTGCCGCTAATCGTTTTTGCTTCAATAGAGCAACAAGCGAGAACGGCGAAATGCTATATACGGGCTTGACCATGCTCACGAAGTTACAGATATTGGTGGGCTTGTCCAACACTGCCTTACCTCTCCGTCTCTTTGTCTTATGTCATCGAAACACTCCATAGCTAACATGTGGTCAATTCCAGGGTCGACCCCGACTTCCATGACAATAGAAATGCCGGCATCTGTTGCTCTGAAATCAGAGAAGAAATTCTAAGAGTAGGTGTTGTAAGACTTCTCTTATACGCTATCGTTTTGGTGGAAACAAAACTCGGTCAGGATACTAGAGAACGTGACTTGTGCGGTCACAGATCTGAGCGTTTGCACGGGTGGACGGATGCCATTGGCGAGCATCGACAATGGGGCCGTTCTCACTCGCAGATACTTAAAACATAATCCATTTCAGCATCAATATGACGCTAGCATTTTTCGATCGATTCCACGTCTGAACGCATCTGAAACGTCAATCAGTCATTAGCTTGAACAGAGCCGTGGTTGACGTTGGGGAACTTCGCCGAGACGATTAATGTTCTAGGTTAGCAATTTTCAAATACAAACAGATGAAGAAGTACAATAAGTCGTCAGACGTTGCTGCCTACCTCTTCATTCGCGCAACAAAATCACTTAATTTTCAAAACTTTCAATGTGGCTGGCATGAAAAATGGAAACGCAAATGGTAAGACCGCTTTCATTATAATGTAAATATCCGGCCAGGTGTTAAACACGACCGCCATTAAGCGGTGCACAGGTTCTTCTGTGTACTTCTCCAACGAACCGTGAGGGTTGTGACAAGGACCAGTAATTCTGATTTTAGTATTCCATCTTACTATTTATTTAGTCGTGACCAAAACTAGTAAAACGCACATATCCTCAACAAATGCTTGGAAAGAAGCTGAAGACCAACACTTAACCCGAGTCTCATGCATTGCACCGTATCGGGCGTTCGGTCTACTCATCATCAAAGCCGCTAAAAATCGGGATACGTAGCAAATTGCGGCGATGGATTTGTTGCTCCACGAGGCACGAGTTGAACTTTTTACACGTACAAACATTTTCACTACAATGCAGAACAACGTGTCACCACCTGGAGTGGAACTCCAACATCTCCGGAGTGTTGTAACTGGCCGTGACCAAGTTCTTCTTGTGTTTGATGCAGATGCCGGCGACAGCGGGATGCAGCGTGTATGGAAGCAAGCTGTAAAAGAAAAACACGAACTGAACCTGTTGCGTTGGCGCTACATTTTACAAACAATTTCCAAAGCCGGAAAAAGGTTGTTAGAGATATGCGCTCAGTCTTGACGGGCAATTCAGATTTGCCTTGCACTGTAAAACACGCTGCAGAAGAAACGCTTTGGTTTAGGTGTAGCACACTACTTGCGCGATCACGCAATGTCAATTTAACTGATGCAGCCAGCTTGAGCCGGAGGCGTGGAATGATCATTATGTAAATACTGAGCGTCAGTTTGGCTCTTTGTTGTTTTGACTTAACCAAGCTGCGGAGGTTAGGATGTTGGGTTGCATTTACTACATCGCCCGACATGCAGCAACTCCGGGAAGGCAGACTTGCCAACGTCAATAACTAAAGCAATTCCAAAAAAATGTTCTTGCAATAACAGTCAGCACGCAAAACTTTGGGAAAGCTTAGATAAAGCTGAGTAATCATGAGGTTTGTCGAACACAATGTTTGTATCACCAAACCGTTTCTAGTTGGCCGTGACATTCCCTCATGATGCAGAACAGTCACCTGACAACGAGATCGTGTCCCTTCACGAGGTCATCGAGATGCTCCTCCTGCTTCACAATGTCGAGATGTACGGGGTTGGCATGTTTGTATCGCGAAGAAAGTCGATCGAGCTCGGCCGGCAGCGAAGAAGCTGAAAGCGACAAACTGCTGAAAAGGTTAGTCCTTTGAGCTGTGAGGAGATGCAGCGCGCAACGACGACACTGCTTCAGCATTGAAAACAGCACAACTGTAGGCGCGGGTCTTCCAAGGATGGAAACTGCGAACTTCGCGCCATAGAAGGTTTTGCTGATACGCAACGATGGACTGGACAAGCTTGCCACTGAATGTCGTTAATGTCTTCGCGCCATGCCCGGGGATGATTCTTTTAAGTTCAGGCTCAACCAGGAGTGAAATGTACCACCTTCAAATTTTGCCCTGCACTAGCTTATCAATCAAGGCAGCATCTTTGACACGGTTTTTGTACATTCTGACTGAACTACGCAAAACCAAGCATCTTGCCATGTTTTCAAGAAAAACCACTTGAAATAAGTGTTCGCGATTTCTTCCAAGCCGCGTCCACTGTAACTTCTTACATTTAGTCCTCTCTCTCTGTAAACGTAACAATTATTAAATTTATAGCATTTGCGACTTCTTAAATACAAGATCCCGCGTCCTTCCCGAGAGGAAATGCGGTTTGAAAAGTAAATGCATAATAAAAATGGACTGTCACCGATCTCTTCGCCAATCCCACATTAAGCCCAAGCAGACACGACTGAAACCGCAATGCGCGAAGGAATGTCAGTACCTACAGTAACCGCCGTATCCGCGTACGACGTGAGGTAATCCACAACAGGAGCAGAAACGTATCCGGCGCCGAGCACGAGGACTTTGTGGTTTCGGGACGACGTGGCGTACATCGCTCCTTCCTTTTCCCTAGACAGTGGATTGAGATTAAACAAGCAGTAAAAGCGCACCACTGAAGGTGCTGAGACGTGGCGTCTGCAGTTTATTGACACAAAAAATAGCTTTTCGATTTACAAGCAAGTTAAAGTTAACCAGGACAGAAATCGTACGCTTGTTTGGAGTCGTCAAGGTGAAGTTTCAAACACGAAACAAAAAAACATTCCTAAAGCAAAAACTACAGTTTAATGCGCTCAATAATTCATATCACAACACCCGCCCACAGTTTTTCATTAAAGTATTCGTGAGGAAGAAGCATCCTGCGTGTTGTTGCATTGTGGTCTGCACACTTTCAGACAAAATAGGTTTGGCAGTAGCAGCACGCGAATGGAATCCGTTCTTACTCGAAGTAAATATAATTAATTAATTAAGTCTTGCTCCGCTTATGAGCGGTTTAAAGTTGGGATCGGCTCGTTGCCCGTGACAACATGCGCCAACCAGCATGTTAAAAACGGGCTATGGAATAGCATGGCACCAAATCAGTAGAGTCGTACTAATCGAAACTGCCTCGTTAGAAAACTATTTCGTACTCAAAAGTTAATCTGATAGTTTTGAGCATCCGTAGTAGCATTACACGAGCTCCTGCGCAAATGAACTGCATCACACGCCACTTTGACTCGTGCTGTTAACTCAACACGAAATGAAGCATGCTAAAGTTTTGTGAGCAGATTTCACCCTGAAAGTATTTCAAGTCGATAATAAATATTAAAGATAAAAGTATGGCCGCACCAAAGTGTTGCCTGGGGATGCGGAAGTATTGCAACAGCAAACAAAACCACTATCACTTCTACGCAATTAAGTTATAATTATGATTGGACAATCACCAAACGCGAAACGTCAGAGGTAAAGCAAATCACGAAAACAATAAAACACAGGTCTCATTTCCTGGAGGTACGTGGACGTATTCATATTTGAAAAAATCAAGCAAGCGTGACTAGCACACAGAGCAGTCGTGGGCGGAGCATATGTGGGTGTGGCACTCCTTGTTTCGCTAGTTTGGTGAGGACTGGACTCACGGAATAAGTTTCATCATCAAGCGGGTTAAACGAAAAAGTGAGATAATCGTTTTGAATTTACAAGTTCATCGCCAGCAAATAATCATGCAGTCAACGCTGTTTTCAGCATAAATGCATTTGGCTTTCACCACCTCAGCTTCGCTGTGGCACAAGGTCACGAAATGCTCCTGTTTCTGTTGACAGTGTGACGCTCACCGTACCGCTCGTACTTTCACACTTGGTAACGTTACAGTTAGGTTTAAGCAATCAAAACAGTTTCCGAATAAAAATAAACGAATAATACCAAATCACTTGTTAGGCAATGCAAAGAAAACGGTTAACGGATAAGCAACACAATGACAACAGCGAATTTTCTACTTTTTACCTTACAGTGATCTGTGAAAGACACCTGTGTTAACATCAAGAAAAAAATAAAGCTTCTTGCCATGGTTTCATGGTGACCATGTCGTTGGTGCTTCTGTGAGGACAGGTCTCGCCAAACGTAACATGAATGCTGGATTTATGAGAACAAATTCTTTTCAATCGCAGGCGACACATCACAGCTTGAGCCTTGGCTCAGACGTTTAAACAAAAACCGCGACGAAATGTCAGGGATTCTTTCACTGAAGGCTTTGCTTTTGTTGGGATGTCATCTCGGTGGAGTGAGTACCAGTGCAAAGTGGCGTAAATTCGAGTTTTTCACAACATTTCGCAACACGGAAATAACCTGTACCACTAAAAACGATTGCACTACCACTGCTGGCAAAAAATCAATCCTTATTCCATTAAATTAAGCTTTTTATGAAAAAAATCTCGCAGCAAAAATATTCTGTGTCCAGCCTTCAAGCAGCATTTGAACGATCGTTCGTTCGCAGTTTCTTTAATACCCGCCCAGACTGGACTAAATGCAATTTGTGCAAAAAAAGACGTTTTAAACCTGGCCATGCTGACAATCTTTACGTGACTTGCATAAAGAAAAACTCTCTGAAATGATTACGCAACATCACCTACTGTGCGAAACTTTCGAACACGACATAACGCATTTAAATGAAATTTTTTAACCACTATCCTCGGCCTGCCTTGTTTTCTGCTGCTCTGCTATCGGACGTCAGGTCTTCACTGTTTTTTTTTTCCTGAATAAGGTGTCTTTATTAAAAAGGGCCCAGGAGCACCTGTGCGAAGCTTTGTACTTTCACCTTCGTTCTCGTCTTGCCAACACTTCGTCTAAACGTGCTTGCCCTGCAACCTCCTCTCGTGTTTTGAAACTGTCTCTTCTTTCTTTTTCGCTCTCTGAGACGCTGAACAAAACAGGTTAGGCGTGCAACATCTTTATCGCCCAGCCAGACGGCTGTGAATACAAACAATCTCATGAAGATGATCAATACATTCCAAAAAATACCACGATAAAACTTTGATCGCGAGTAAAAGCAAACTTTTGGTTATGTTTTCGGGACACCTCCTACCGTTTTCGACGCATTTTCTCTATGTATTCGTACTTCGGCGTCAGTTTCCCGTTAGATGCAATGATTGCCTGAAACAAGAGTTCTTTTATCCCAATGCTCTACCTTTCCCGATTGCCATTACCGAACATGATTCACTACTTTGTATGAGCAAAGCAGCAACTTACATTTTTCACTACTGGTCGAACTTTTCTGTCGTCGATTTCGCCAAAAGGTGCAACTGCGTTGTTCTCAACCTTTACAAAAAATGTATACAAAGTTTTGTGATTCCTGACGAAAAACGACAAGCCCCTGGTGTGATTCGATCAAACGCAAGAGACATTAAGACCAACACATTGAACGCAAATCGATTATCACAAAATTTACAACTTACGGAAACGGGTCTAAACACAGTCGGAAGTTTTCTTTATTTTTACCGTATTTAGTCGATACAGTTTGAGCGAATTTGACGAAAACGGAAAGCAAGCCGTATAATAAAATAAACCAGAGGCTGAATACTGCTTGCGTGCCATTAATCTTAAAGAAAAGAATGCAAACGGGACCAATCTCGTTTTTACGATCAGTTTAAGATCATTGTCCGAGCCAAACAACCTTCATTTGCAATATCCTTTCCACCAAATCCACTGCTAAGTTTGTGGACATTTGAAAAAGATTTTCCCTTTCGGAAGCACAATAAAATAACAGACAGAACTCCGCTTGTATTGGCTTTGATGTATCAAACACCTGGCTTTATTCTAAAAACAACGCAAGGTTCGCAAATAAATTTTACATGTTGACGTAGGGTACGTACAATGTCATCCATGTATGGTAAAAGCTGGTCACCAAAGAACTGAGTTGATTCTCTCGGCAGCTGAGCGGGAAGGTTGTCAATCGAACACATGAGAATGCCTGGTCCTTTCACCCTATATGTTGTATATAATTTTAGCATTGTGGTGACTACAGGTCAAGCAAACTGAAGTTTTAGTGAAATTTAGTGACAACCACAAAAAAGCTCTTTATCTCTTGAGCTAAAATAAAAAAAAAACTGAACACTACAAAAGTGCAACTGCTTACGTTTGACACTGTGCTGACGTGACGAAATGAAACTGGCTGTGTTAGGAAAACTCATATTAAACACGCGAATGCACTCTCAGAATTTCGTCGAACCAATAGCTCGACATGATACAGCCCCGTTACAAGCACGTTTAATAGCGTAAGCACAGACACAAAGCACAAGCGTGAAGTAACATTTCTTAAGACTCTGGCCAGTGTTGTGTGAAAAACGTTTCTGCATCAAATGTCTGTGCACGGTTCATGAAGTTGTCGCATCACTACTGAAACGTGACGGTGCAAGCTTCCGCTCACGGCAGTGATTAGCGTCGTTGAAAGCCTAAATTTCAGTGTTTCAAATGTCGGTCCATCGCAGTACACGTTTTCAAAGTACG
>Ga0210059_1005037_pt1 | contig 21256 bp, 13 predicted proteins | sample Ectturendosymbi2_FD_188042 | JGI IMG/M metagenome (GOLD analysis project Ga0210059, IMG submission 188042) | Ecteinascidia turbinata endosymbiont from Florida, USA - Sample 2 (SPAdes) (version 2) | ecosystem: Host-associated > Tunicates > Ascidians > Unclassified | place: Key West, Florida...
GTTGCACATTTTCTATGGATTTGCCCTCAATACCACGCACAACGCGAAATTCTGCTGGCGAACCTGCGCAAGATCGGCGTCAATGTGAATACCGCAGACGTCCTCCGCAACCCAGAAGCATCGTGTCATGTTCAACGTTTTGTCGACGCGACAAATCGAACCCTCTAAACAGAATTACCAGCAGTAAGACGTGGCGCTGAAAGACCGGTGATGTCGAAGCGCCAACCTCACCCCACATAATAATAATAATTTAAGTTTATTACAACCTTGACAACAGGTTTGAGGTGTCATTCTTTACAGTATGCAATCGTGTAGGAGGTGGGGGTGTAATTAGTGCACACCCAAAAGTTTGGATTTGTCAAAGATTTGGGCAAAATCTAATAAAATTTGGAAACACCTGCTTCGACATTTTTTAACAATATTAATGACATTAAACTTTTTTTGTTATTGAGTGCATAAATTAAAGTTCATTATGTCACAGAAAACACCTCAAATATGTATAAAATTAACCAACTGTTTCTAGCAACTTTGTGTTTTAGTTTGTGAGGATTGATGAGTAACTGACTCACTTAAATTTTGGCAAAAGAAGGCGTTTTATTTACGTGCTTTGTACACTGATGGAATCGAATATATTGCAGAGCACCTACTTCATATTTGCCCAGGCAAATACAGAAAAGCTTTTGTTTCAAGTACAGTGTTTCGATGAACATATTTCGCAATACATTTTGTTGCGTGTTGCATATATGTGCAGTTGAGCAGACAACCTTGTGTAACTAACGGCATAGTCAGAATATAAAATAATACATAAGCCTAACGCTATGCCTTATATATGTCTTCAGAAAAGGAAGCAGCTTTAGTTAGGCCTGTACCTCAGCTAGGTCTGAGGTTCATTGCTGACAGAAACTGTTCTAGCTGATCGAACTAACATATAGAGCAATGGTTCTCAATTCATTTTGAAGCCCGCACCCCGTCCGGAAGGAAATATCATTTTTTGCACCATTTGATGTATTGTTTTTGTATTATCAGAGAAGTTCGCACCCCAAGAAGTCCTTTCTCGCAACCCTTGGGGCTGGGAGCAGCCCCAATTGAGTACCGCTGATATAGAGTTTCAACAAGCAATCTCTGTTTGCGCGAAACAATCAAGCATAGGATCCAGTACTGACAATATTGCTTTTCGTCGGAGTTTTACAATGTATGGCGGTCTTGCTTTGTTGCGAGCTTTTTGTCAGTGGAAAATTGAACATCAAAGAAGTATCGTTTTTTCTTTTTCATCCTTTTTTTGTAACCGCTTTCACACAGACGGCGTGAATCTCTCTCACGCCCAGATGCACAATATTGTCGTGTTGTTGCTGTACTGACAAGAGTCCAGAGTAGACATTTGCATTTCCGCCCGATTCAAGGTATATTGTGAAGTTATGCCTCTGTGCCTTTTCCCAAATTTTTGATTAACGTTGAGTCGTCATAGGAAAGAGTTGCGCGGGGCCTTAGGCCATGGCTTGTGCGCAAATCCGTCACTGACTGTTGCTCGGTTGAAGCAATTCTTTGTCGGTGGAACAGTTTCTTCAAGCTTTACTTGTTTTTCTATTGCTTCAACGGCTTGATTAGTTAATAATTGTAGTTGATTCGTCCATCAAAAATCTATGTCGAAGTTGCTTTCTTTGGTGATCTAAAGATCTGAAAGGTGGACGCTGATAATTTCTCTTGCACTTGTGATTCCTCACCCATTTTTTCCTTGTATTATATTTTAAATAAGTTCAGGCTTATGTTGGGATAAAGAGACCCAAGAGAGGGAACGAAGACTGGGAGAAGATTATCGCTATCTACGAATGGGAGAGCATTAAATGCAAACCGCTGTGACCGGCACCATCGCTGTTCTCGCACTAGCTACGACCCGTATGCAAGCAAAAAGTGTTTGTCAAATGCACTGCCAGCCTTCGTATGCCTTAAAACTGTGGTTCTTAACCATTTTTTGTGACGACCCAACTATTAAAGCGACCCACTTTCACAAATCACTCTTCCAAAACAGGGATCAAAACCGCTGGTTAGCTAGCACATTGTCGGCCAAGGCCGACACCTCTATAATTGTGCTAGTACAATAGCTATAGTAATACTTGGTTGCCGTAGGACTTCTCGCGTCAGAAACAAATTATGCATGAGAGTACTCATTATAAAAAAGGATTTCATGACATTTCTGCAAAAAATCAAGACTAACATTGTAGCGAATCCATCTTGATTCGGCTACCACTTTTAAGTCGCGACGCAGGATTTGGGAAGCACTTCCTTTGAGAAAGTATGGAAGTATACTACTAAGAACCTGACATCATCCATGAAATGCAAATTACAGCACAAAATCGCCGCTAGAATAGGAATATCATCGAGCTGATAAAAACGCCTTAGCTATATTTCATGCAGTTACTTAAACCAACGGCCCCCAAACCTTTTGAATGCTGGGCCAAAATCGCGATCTTATCAGCGTCCGCGGACCGCACTGTTTTATGCATTGAAAAATACAAAACTAAAAAACACACGCGTAACATTAGACACGTTTGTACATTACAATTTGTTTTCTTTGTTTGGTAACATGTTTGCAAAGTGACTTCTGCAACTGCTTCTTTTGTTGCATAATAGTTGTAACATTTGGTTCGATGCTTGACGCTGCAATAGGTTAGTTGCTTCTACGATTTACAAGAGCCCTGTATACCTCACCAATCACTGACTAGACAGCCGACACATAGTCGAGACCTAAACTTCGAGACCAAGACTTCATCAAGAAGTCCGAGACTCGAAAACTTGCAGATTATGACGAAATGTTTCTAAAAATTTTCAAAAAGGTGTCATCACCGCTTCGTAGTTGACATTTTGCGAATTGTCGGCATTTTTCCTACTTGCTTACTGTATGCTATTTCTTATCTGCAGATACAACAGACAAAAAGTATTTCAACTTCGAAGTGGTTGATCTCAAGAAGTTTTACTAAGTCAGCCTTCGAGACCGCGACGAGACCTGAAACCTTCGATACTGAGACTCGCAGAAATGGGTCTCGAGATTGCTAGGTGCAGAGGCAGGCAAATTTTTGGGGGTGCGAAGGATTTTTGCCTGAATTTACTCAAAACTTACCCGAAACATTGTCTCTCAAAAATGATTAAGACGTTTTTTGGAAATTACACAAAAGGTCTTCATGTGTATATTGAAGAAAAAGTCAAATTCAGACATATTTCGACAGTCAGTCTCATTCATCATACAATAAAAACAAAGGTGTCGAAACATCTGCGCCTAATTTTGCGGGATTTTGTTCGTATTTTTGACAAATCAAAACTTTTGGGGATGCGCTTGTAACCCCCCTGCACTCCCACCCCCTACAACACTGTAGAAACTGGCCTCAAGTTCAAGTATCGAGACTCCATCACTGCTATTCATACCGGTACCCAACAAACTCGCTTGCAATTAGCATGCAGCACAGAACAGGCATAGCCAGGGGGTGCCCAGGGGGCATGCCCCCCCAAAATTTTTAGCATGTATAGTCATTTTGTGCTTTGAGAGGCGATATCCCAAACAAAATAGTGGCATTCGCCTAATATCAAACATTTTGGCCCTCGAAAAAAAATTTGGGCTGGCTATGCTACTGCCACGCAGTATTCCTGTTAAAAAAATCCAAAAGCTGCCGAACAACGCTTATGCTTCGAAGCCAAATACCTACTACAATGTTTTTTATGCACGCTAATGTAGATTCTGCAGCGGTCTAGGCGCCAAGCTCAAGTACAACATTAGGGGGCTGGTACGCAGTAACTTCCAACGAAAAAAGCAACTATGATACTTGTCTGAGTTGTAGGCAAAGCGTAACATTGAAAAGAATGGCTTAGGTCCTAAGTAAATCATTTGTGTTACACAAAATGCAAGTAAACTCAAACGCTTGTAGTTGATCTTTTGATCAGAGATACGCTTGGTTTGTAGCCTAAAGCTTATTGGGATACAATTCTCAATTACAGCAAATGCTTTTTATCCGTTTTGTGCAATTACATCTTACACCAATTCATTTACACGAAATTGTTAGAACACTGAACATTCCTAGGAAGCTCGCGCGCCGGATCTGGTCCGAGGGTGGGACATTGGGGAACGCCAACTTAAATGATAATAATCGTTTACATGCAAAATATAGCAGGTAATTTTTTCAAGTGCTCTGTTTCATGCCTTGTTCACATGGCTCAAAATGTGCATTCCCAACACAGCGACATATGCAGTCTCTAATAGTTTACTAAGCAATCAAAATTTTAAAACAAAACACTGCTTCGCGTTGGAATCAAATACGGCGTTTGTTGCGATTCTTATGAGTTCATCAAAGTATCAAGGAATGGAATTTCTAACCAACTCTGGAAAAATTTTATTTTGGACAAACATATTGTAATACAATTAGGATATACCAGGAAACCCGAAGTTGAAACATTTAGTTTGGAGAATTCGCAAAGGTCTGGGTTCCACCCACACATGCGGAACGTGCGTTATTGGCAAGATGTTTCTTTATTTTCAAACGTCTTATTACTACAACCAAAATGCTTGCTCACAAGTTAAGACTAATTTCGTGAGCGTTTTCACAGTGGAACACTTAACTGTATCAACAAAGCAAACTTGCACGACCTCGACTGGCCATGCTTGCATCACGGGAAAGCACATTGCGTGGAGTCGTGCGACGAAACGTAACTTTCCTGAAAATATTTCGAAGTATACGTCTGAAACGCAAAACCACGTCACTGAATACGAATACTCGGCACAACTTCTCATCACTGGACCAAACAAGGTAATTTCAATACTTTGCTAGTCTACTTCTACCTGCCGGTATGAGCTTTTTTGGAATCTGACTAAACAACTGTCACTCGGAAATGAATCACAAGCAAATAACCCATCTATATATTTTATTAGAAAAATAGAAGTATGTCGTATGAAAAGTTCTTAAACTCCTAAAAAGCATGAACCGCTACCAACCATCCTGCGAAGCATCTGACTCGTTCCGCAGCTGCCGCCACCACGGCAGCACCACGAACTTCATACGTTTTTCGTGTTCTATTTGTGCCGCGTTGCGGATGACGGTGGAACCGCAGGGCAGCCGGTCAATGTCTTCCAGGGTGGCGTCTTTCAAACTCGGCAAATCTGCACAACATCGGAAATGAAGCATGAATAAATTACGTCCAGTTAATCTGACGGAGGGCAACACCACATGAAGCCAGCAGCGCGTTCGGACACACGTCGCAGAAACAAGCAGTATCTTCGTCGTTACTCATCAACAGACTACTTATTTCCGGCGGTTGCACAAGCGACTCTCCTTGCGAGTAATTTCCAACATAGTTTACGGCACTTTTTTATCAGAGATGCATTCGCTGATTGGGCCCACCCTAGCACCCGGTGCCCCCGCGATTTCGCTTAACGTGCGCAATCACCCGTTTAAAATCTTCTGGTCGACTGACAAATGTCACAGCTTGGAGCCACATGCTTTATTCAGTAACCTTTCAGGATTTCTTGCTCCGTGTGGATCTTCGCCAGCAGCAATGAAACACCATGATCTTCTTTGTACTTGTCCAATTGCTGATGTTGGTAACGAAGTAGGAGACTCTGGGCTTTGCGGTGAATTGTCTCAGCTTCGGTGCGAGGGACTCCCATTCTCTGCCAAATACAGCAGAAACGTTTGGGGTTGAGCTCTAATATTTACAAAAAATCTGATTTGACAGAAACGGCGTTTGATCTGATGTAACTGGTGACTCGTCGAGATATTATTTGCAGCTGGACAACGATGGCCTCCTGATAGCATTCCTAAACTTTTGGTTGTAATGTCCGATTTGAAGTTTTTAAAGCGGAATTCTCAGAACAGCTTGGGAAAACGCGCTGTGAAAAGCAAACACCATTAAAAGTCGTGAGAAATTAACTAACCACACCGTGGCAATAGTTTTAGTGTAAGAAAGTACCAACGAAGAGCTTTTGCGCAAGACGTGTGGACGCAACACTATTTTTAGCAACACTGCCAATCACGTCTTTTCTCTGAGCGCTGAATCCGACCACCAACAAAAAACGAGAGCTCTTTTACGTGTTCTTCCATCTTTAAGCTGTTCCCAGCTTTGCTCTATATAGCAAAAAATGCAGGAAACGATCGCAAATGCTCATTTAAATCACGCAACACGTGTTCTTTTGTTTCCACAACAAACCAGACCAGCGCAAACCTTGTGCACTGCTTGCCAGTGGTCGATCTTTTCTTTCAATCGCTCTCGGTCAACAGGTGACTCCTTCGTACGCGGTGGCGCCAGCGGGCTTTCGCATTTCTTCAATGTGTGATGACGATACTGAACACAAAAACTTCTCTTACCAAATACGAATACGTGAAGTTCTCTACAGACCTGCAGCTGTTGTACGGTAGCGTTTAAACCGGCTTTGCTTCAAGTTAACATGACAACTTGCAGCACCAACAGCTAAAACAAGATTGCCGCTTTGAGGTAGTTGACTTTAAATACATCCCCGTTGTGACGCGACAAACCGCTAGAATATTCAAAAATCTTGCCCACCGCTCGCTGAATGACAGTGGCTGCCGAGGATTCCTTCGCTTTCCGCTTATCGTGGTGAAAAGTCTTCCTTTGCTTGTGCGCCCTCCAATGAGCTTGAATACGAGTCGCAGCCTGATCTTCTGTGTTTGTCAAATGACGAGTGACATTTCCTGTTTAGGTATAAAAATAACCTTTACATTTTTTTTCTGATAATGAGCTGGTAAACGTTGAAGTACAGTAGAACTCGTCTAATTCGTCATCGTTTAACTCGTCAATTCGCTTAATTCATCACTTTTTCGTCGGTCCCGGCAGAAGTCCTATCTTTTGTGTACATTTTTGTTCATCTAATTCGTCAATTTGCTTAATTCGTCACCTCTTTCTATCCCTTAGAAGTGTTTTGTTCGGTTAATACGTCATTTGCAGTTTCGCTTTTGATGTCTAAGCAGCTAAAACGTGTGGGAATTCAAACAAATTAAGGATCTTTATTTGATAATTGTTGCACCTCGCACTTTGCTTATCGAATTTATACACGAGGTGCGAAGCGCGACTCTACTCCCCACTGAGAGAACGGAGAACGTGGGAAGTCTTTGCAGCTTGTTGAAGATTTAAAAGGTGCTAGGTTGAATGGACGAGTCCATACAGACTAGAGGAATTAATTGTTGCATTCAACCATAACGTCATAAACTTGTATTTTACTGCAAATAAGACCACAACGTATACGAGTTACCATGATAAGGTATACCAGCTTCTATGACACAGTTTTCACCTGTTTGCATAATTCGTCACTTCGCCTAATTCGTCACTATTTTCTAATCCCCTTGAGGTGACGAATTAGGCAAATTCTACTGTATATTTAGGCTGCTTTCACACAAAAAGTAAGAGATCTGCCTAATGCCAAGCCATTATGCTTACTTTTCGCGCTAGACAGAACGTAAAGCGACGAGTTGAGCGCAGTTGGTGATAAGCCCATGAATCAGGAAGATTGGGACTATCCTGTACTTGAAGCTACCCTGGGGATTTTGAACAAGGTTTGCATATGTAATGCGATCGATTTCCACAGCACATCAAAACACATCATCCTTTTTTTGTGTAAGATTACAATCAGTGACGCATATAAGGCCGGTGATGAGGTGTGGACGCGCTCATCTATAAAATAGCACTTTGTTAAAATCAACGTTTTAGTCAAATCTTGTTGGGTTTCGAAAAAAAGTATTCATCTGCCGACACAATTGGCAATATTCGCACCGTTTCCAAGGGTCACAAACTGGGCTGCTTTTCGGGGATGGTAACTGACCGGGAAAATGTGCGCAACTGTCACACCGGGTTCTCCAGGAAAATGCTCCTAAATTCCCTCCTTGACATGAAAACCTCTTTTTTAGTATCACCGGGACAATTGAAAATTAAACACTTTTTGGCGATTTTGTCTGTTTGACAAATAACGTTGCACATCGGATCATAAAACACTGGCGCTTGAAATTCTCCCTTAAGAGCGTTTATGAAGTGGTAAACACCTGGTGGAACTAGTTCCAGAGCATCGAGCTGACGTTGCTTTGATGCTCGCATCGCGCGCTTCGCTTCCAAAAACCGATCCGACTTGACTCGATCGCTGACTCGTTGAAGCTCTTCGCCATCGATCCGGCCTTGACGCTTTCTTCTGAAGCTTTCTTGCAACTGAGGCAAAGTTTTCTTCAACTGTCCCAGCCGCTTGCGTGTTTTCCATCCCTGCAAGCAGGTTTTGAGAGGTAGTTGGTCCATTTAATTTTTTTATATAGTCATTTTCAATATGCTGTCGATGCTTGGGAGTTCAACTGCCTTGAGCCATATAAATGTCTTGCACAACAAAATGGTGAGAGCAATGGCGTATACCCCTGTAGAACGCGTGTTCATCATTGTATATAGTTACAATTCCTTAAGATCAATGGCATCTATAACTTTTAGAGATAAGTTCAGACATAGTCTTCATAGTGGTGTATTTCTCAACCACCTTGACCAGTTATACATCCCCGTAAACGAAGTTCACCTCTATGCTATACGAAGTGCTGCTCGAGGTGGATACTGGCAGTCAGCCCAACTAAACAGTCTCAAAACGTCCTAAAAGCATCTACGCCCAAAAATATGATACACCACTGATTCACCCCTTTAGGCCATATCTCCATTTGCTTTCAGAAAATAGATGGCGATAGACTTTAGTTCCGCATATGCAGACAGATAGCCTGGTACTAAAACAGGGTTTTCGTTGCCATTTTAAATATGGATCTCGAGCTCGATGTGTTTACTGATGTTGATTTTCTGCTCGTGTGCAACTATTTATAGCTTTTCCTGTGTACCGTAGTTTTAGGTTTTGTTTGTATGTATTTTTGCACTGGTTCAACCGGACATCTTGGAGAACTCTTCAACCAAAAGACCTGACGCAAATGCGCAGGGCTTCTTCCAGCGTAATGTTACAAAACTGCTGAAAGTTTCCTTGGATGTCAAAGAGTTATGGCGACCCGGGAAAAGTTCATTTGAGCAGAATTTACACTTGCTCTGTCAAGCTCAGAGCTTTGCTGATCTGAGCCCATAACGGCAGAAACCGGTTGCGGGTCAGAAACTCCTCGCACAACTGTGTGGATCATACAGCAAGCTCCCATGCGCGTGCCACCACACCATTAGTGAAGCTCACGCGTTGACTTACTAAGATTCATGAAACAGAGTCGAGGTTGTGAACTTAAGCACGTAACAACACTTGGCTTTTCCAGGGTTCGTGTCACTTCACATTGTTTCGAATTTCAATAAAATTTTCAGGTACGACTTGCGCCAAACGCAAACCACAATATCTCGCTACTGCATAAGGAGTACTGTATAGCGAAAGCCCATGATTGGTAAAGATCACTGAGCATTGTTTGTTGGTGTGGATCAAGGAACTGCATTTTTCGTTGCGACAGCAGAACACTGCTCTGAGATTCGTATTATGGTAAAGACAAAACCTTCCTAATTTCAAAGTGACTTGTGAATTGAAGTCATTGAGCCTTACCATGTAGTATGCCCAGATTGTTTCAACTGCTGTTTTTTCAGTCTCCATTCTCGCTTTTTTTATTGAACCCGTTTCCAGAAGGCTTGTCAGTCTTCGCAGTTTTGCGTTAAAGCCGTGGCCGTTCCACCGGTTAAGTACAGCTTTTAGACCCCTACTCAAAAACAAGATTGCGCTTGGTGAACGACATTTTACTGGCACATAAAAGAATAACTCTTTTGCATGTGAAAGGTGAGAAAAAGATTTTTTTAGACCTAAGACGTTTACGACACACCCTCACAAGTTTACTTAACCGCATCCCTTCCCTAAACCTCACAAGATGTCCGTTTCCTGTCCGCCCTGCCACAGACAGCGAGAGCTCGTTGACGAAATAACTACTTTGTATTAAAATGGCTGACACTATTCAAGACAGAATCACAGAGCACACGAAATGCAACTATAAAGCGTAACGAAATGGCTTGAAAGTTAAAGCCGTAAGCATCGGTGCAGCTCGTTGCAATGAGAAATATTTAAATAGAATAACATAAAGTTGAGGTAACGGAGCCACACAGCATGACTACGTATTGCATAGTTACAAGCGTTGTGTCTAATCTACCTCGGAATCAAAACCATCTTTCTCTTTTCGCGCCGAATAGTGTTATAGGCGCGTTCTTTCCAGAGTGTCACTGGTCTATTTTCATTTATCGCATTGAGAAACTACGGTATCCTTATTTTACCTTTCATCTCAAAAAATGGTGAGGTCGCATGACCGAGGAGGGCAGCACACGTACCTGAACCTTGTCACGACAACAGGGACTAGTGGCGGATGAGCCTCAAGCATTTCAACTATAAGAATAGTCGTAGATTGAGCAATATCGTCATGCGACGAAGAAGTTAGCTTGTAGACAAGTTCATCTAACAGAGCCTGGACTTTGTTGGAATTCATCTTCGCGATGCATTGTCTGAATCACAGCGAACAAAAGCATACAAACTTAGAAAAAACATTACTTAAAAAGTAACTTCGTTCTTGCATTCAACGAAAAATTACCTTACTATCTGGCGTAAAACAAAAGTTTATCATAACGAAAAACTATCGCAAAGCCTACAAACTCAGCGATACAATAAAATCCTTATTCAAAGTTGATTGCTCAGGTCGGTGTTTGGAAATACTAATTTATTCTATGAGACTAAGTCACTAATAGAACCAAGCGAATAGCGAAACTTACAATGATCAATTTTGGATCTCATGTAGCATTTTGATGCTATTTGCATAGTTCATAAGATCGTTTGTTGGGGTATTTCCATCATCGAACAATCATTAAGTTGAACGCCCATGATCTTCAACAACCCCAGGTACGTTTGTGCGGCCAGCCACTTCACTGATTAAGGTTGTTAACTCGGGCTCTTTTCATTGGACTTTGTCAGAGTTTATATAATTCCGTTTCATGTCTGGCCTTTCACGCTCATGTTGTAGGTGAACTGAATTAAAAAATATCATTCGCAGTAGGCGTTCTATCGAATACGTTCGCTGGTGCTTTACTCGGGCTCATCTGTAAGCTGCCGTCTGCGATTAAGATTTTTAAAAATATGAATCATATCAGATTGAATGTTTTTTAAAGCAATAGATTTGCACAGAACATTGAATTTGAATTCCAATGCAATGGACAGTTCCCATTCGAGAGCAATTTCAAATGAACGAAAAATTGTCCATAAGTATCTCGGGCAAATATGAATGAGCCTGGTACGCAGAAGGGTAACTGGCGTTATCATTGCTCTGTGACGTGCGTTGCGTAACAATGCACGAGTTCTCATGAGAACTTCTCATTGATTGTTGCGTAACTAACGTCGCAGAGACGATAGTGCCAGTCAGAATGTGCGCAAATGGAAATTTCAGTGATGCAAGCCGTGAACGGTTGCATTGACAGTCAGTATGAGGTGCTTGATGAGCCCGAACGACGCTGTTGACCCGGAGCCGCCCCTGATCAACACGTAGGTCGAGAATTCCTGCTTGCAACAATCTATCAACGTTGGTTGCAGGTTTTTATGAACCTATTCAAAGATCAGGACTTTGCTTCGAATGGGATTGAGGTCTGAATGTTGGTTCCCATAAACAAGACATTTTTGAATGTGTGATCAGTATTGGGATCGAAAAAACGTTGTGTGCCGAGCATTATGGTTATGAACATAAGAGACAAAGGAGAAATCGTGCATTGTGATAGACACCCAGGCAATTACCAATTTTGTACATGTTGCTTCCGATTTCATAAACGTACGCGTCACTTATCTTAAGAACATTTCCTTTGTGATACGAGGCATTACAGATCCCAATACTGTGCGTAGCAATGTTGATTGTAGTTAATAAAATGTGCTAAAGAAAAAATGAGATCAGGATGGTCATGTTGACGTACCTCAGAGTCACTGGAAACATGCAGATATTTATAAATTAGTGCAGTCAATCTGGATATTGGAAGTTCGAGGTGGTAATCGATATAATAATGTAACTCACAAAATTAGCTTTCAATGTCCAGAAGATCTACACAAAACCGAGACTCGGATCAAGATCGTTGTGCAACGCAAAAATTGCATTTGAATTTTCGTATTTGAAACTTCTCCATGGCTTTAAAGTTATACGGTGGTGTCAAGAGAGATTTTGTAAATAACCGTCTCTAAATATATGGAGATCTAACAGCTCTCTATGCTCTAAAAAAACTAAAGAAAAAGACCATGAGTTTATGCGCAATTCAACGAATTTTGAACTAACCAGCCTTTCGTGCTAATTAGACTTTTTTCCAGTGTGAGATCGTGTTTTGATGAATTTGTTTTTGCCCACAGTAACACTTGGCAAATTTTTAAAAACACACACAAACCGAATTCAGAAGTCTTTACATCGGCAACAGAACTACGTTTTTCAGGATGCACGTTTTGTCAGCTCTCAAATCATTAGACAACAAGCATTTGCTACTCAGAAATATTGGCATCTTTCAGAAATGGCAGGAAGTGTGGACAACAAACAAGAAGACACTGCTCAAGTTTTACAATTGGAGTGAAAGGCAGTTCAATCCCTTACTTGTTGACCCGAATTGCTTTCAGGATAAGTGACAAGGTCTGCAATAAAAAATCTTTCTCAGCATCTTCTTCCATAATCAGACGTAGCAGGTAATTGGCATTCAGTAGAGTAGGGCACAAATATGAGTGAGACATAAGTAAACTGGACAGTTGAAAGAACATATTTCTCACCAATTCTTTGTCTGACTGGATTTGATCCTGAGGTGGCTGTTAAAAACATGAAATAAAGGACATAAGAAAAAGATTTGGTAAGTAATTGCAGTACCAAAATTTATCTGAAAAAAAATTTCAGTGGTACATGCATTAATGCAGACTTGCTAAAAAACTTAAGGGTTTTTGTTTTAATGCAAGCATCAGGTGAACATCCCATGCCAAATAAGTTAAACAAATCAGTGCTTAATGGATTTCGCTTCAGCATTCATTAAGCACTTGTTAATTCATTTCTGGCACTTCCAAATTGGACAATAGGTTTGGAACAAAAGTTTGCCCCACTGTTCTCACTCGTTTATCATTAACTTCTGTAAAAAGGTGAAACATGTGTTTATAAAATGTGTTCTGTGACACAAATAACAGATGCATGTAAGTTAATGTAATGTATTATTTTTGAAAATGCATGATTTTTGATTCGAACAAAATTAAACTTCACTTGTCCATTGGACTTTGTGGAGAAATACACCTAGTAAAACAGTGTAACTGAAACTTTACCTGAATTTTATCAGCTATCCTCTGTTGCAATGAGCGCAGTATTTTCAAGTAGCTCAAGACTGCTGGTGGTAAAGTAGCATTCTTGAAATCTTGAGATGAATCGATATCCAGATAGCAGCAACAGTCACAAAATACAGCACCGATGCTCACAGCAGTTTGAAAACCATTTTTCATCTGTTTGCAAAGGGACAGATTACTAAAATGATCAACTTGCTGAAACCATAAGCACACACCAACATACAAGTCAACAAAAAGATGTCATCTTTGTTATAAATCATGTTATCTTCATGCTTGAAACGCTTGTCAAGGCCAAAATAGGAAATTTGAACATCTTGCAGTCAAAGAAAAATGATTTAAAGAAAAAAACGCTTTCAATATTTAAAATCTAAGATTTCGTGGTGACATGTGCTGTTGCATTTAACAAAAATTCACTGCTCAGTACAAAAAAAGTTTACATGATGCATCACAAGAAAAAATGTTTTTTTACAATTCAAACCAAGTAACCATGTGATTTATTCAGGAAACACAAATGCACAAGCTACAATGAATTTTCATACAACTCAATTACAGAAGTCAATAGTCTGCCTTATTTACACAATTAAGTTGTTATTTTAGAACAGTGGTTATGAACTGGGTATATCAATGAATTTCCAAGGGAGAAATGAGCCCTTACACATTCTACATTACAGTGCTCTTCAACCTTTTGTTATGGTGCACCCTTAGAGATGTTTTGACGAACTCGCGCACCCTATTTACTTAAACCCATGCACCCTATTTACTGACACGTCCCTCGTGTCTAGTGTTTCCAACCCGGGTTTTCCCTCCCAAACCCGGGTTTTCTGGCTTTTTTCTACTACCCGAAACCCGTTTTTTTTCAACTACCAAACCCGGGTATTAAAATTCGTGGAATTGCTGTTGCATTCAAATATTAGTAATTCTGATAACACTGAGGTTGCAGATTGGGGTGTGTAACGGCCAAATCAGCACGCTTGAACTTTCAACTATTATCATGAGGCACGAGGTGCAGATTTTGCTCGGTGACCATCAAACGTGTGTTGTTGGTCCGTTTATATTTTTGTTCAATTGACCTATTTAGATGGATCGTGACGTCATTTTGCACATAATAGGTGTCTACGCAAACTTTTGTCTTTTTGCTAACCTAATTAAATAACTACCACGTGAGGTAGTTCTTCAAAGGTATGCCATAGTTTCGTAGTTACTAGTTAGTTCATTTATAAACTATTGTGTGTTTGTTCACATACCAGCTGTGATTCTTTGCAAAATCGATTCATTACTTTTCAATTTGCAGTAACTTTCCACAAAATATTTGGATTTCCTTTAGAAGCGACTTTTAAGCAGATTTTTAAACGTGCACATTCAGTTTAAAGACGTTAGTAATCAAAGAAAATCAGAAGCTTAGAGCCATTTCTTACACAACAAGGCTCAATCAAAACTAAATTGTAATTTGTGCTCCGTTATACAAGAGGAGGTGGTTCAAGCACCAAAATTTTGATCAACCATTTGAAATCAAAGGACAAAATCTATGTAATCCTTGAGAGTAAAGACCACAAAACTATTCCGGCACAGGAAGAGATCCTATCACAAATTGTGAAAAAGGAAATGAATCTTTTCGAGGTTACAAAGAAAAGGTCAAATAACCTTGAACAACTGTTTTGTGCTTTAATTACAATCAAGCCCACATCAGTGGAACCAGAGAGGGCTTTTTCAGCCACGGGACTATTTGTCACAAAACTCAGAAACAGACTGAATGATGAAAGCGTGCTTTGATTGTCACGTGTCAGTATTATAAACATCATTGAAAAATTGCGCTTAATTAATGAATAATTCGATAATAAATTACGCAGAGACCATAATTTCACAGAGGTATTGAGTTTTTATCGCTCAAAATTGCATTCATTTAAAACCCCCCAAAAAAACGTGTTTTCCCAGGTTTCTTTTCCAAGCTACCCGAAACCCGGGTTTTAAAACTTTGCCCCGAAATGGAAACACTACTCGTGTCCCCCACCAAATTGGGCCCATGTCTGTAAGTACCCTGGCCTAAATAAGCAAGTACCCCACAATTCAGTAACTCAGCTTAATAAGTCAGTTGATAATGGCATTGTCTGTTGCTTATGAATCACAAATTAACTAAATACAACAATGAGCTTGACATGGTCTGATGCTTACGCACCACACTTTAGAATGCGCAAAGTCAAGGTTAAATCCTCAAAGTCATTGGTTGATTAATGGTTTATTTTTAATAACAGAAAGTTTTTGTAAAATGTATCTGTAAGTCTGTGGTGAACCCTTTCGTAGTGGTGCACCCTAGGGTGCACTGTGCACACCAGTTGAAGAGCACTGTTCTACAATATGTTAAGTTTGATCAATAAATCTGTCAATAAATACATTTGTTTTTACAACTTATTTAGTGTCAGGGGGCTTCAAACCAAGGCAAATTACTTCAGGGGTACGTGGTAAAGAAAAGGTTACGGCCATTGTTTAGAGCCTCTTCGAAATGTAACTATTATAAATACGATTTATAATTTACTAGAAAAGAAAAAAAAAGCACCTTAAGAAAGTCATAATTCAGAGATACAGCACACCAAGAAAGCAAATCATAATCCCAGATAGTTTTCCGAAGCTGTTTCCTTTCTTTGCTGTCAACATGATGCTTCTCTGTAATGGCTGAAACAAAACAATATTTACATCACCAAACCCTGATCATCAGTTTGTTCAGCAAAAAGCACACAATTTACTCCTTTCAACCCATGTGCTAATTTACCACAAATACACAGCTATCAATCAAGACCACACATAGATGCAACACTGTCATACTAAATAGGTAGCAGGCATCTAAAATCATGAACTATGCTACCTTCATAACAACCAATCTCAACACAGGAAAAGCAATCGCAGCAATCAACCATGATCATATGGACACACACCGTACAGCCAAAAATATTTGAGCTTAACTCTTTGGCATCCAGCTGCCTTCGGAGATTTTCGGGAAAAAAAACGCCTAAACGCATGTGGCTTTGCGTGAGAATATCTCCGCTCCTGTTTGGGTTACGGACCTGGTTGAAATGTCAAAAGACACGGCAAGTCTTCTAGTTTGCACATTAAAAAAAATTTTTTGCTTGGGGGGTGCGGTTTTTTGTGAGTGACGTCATAAGTGGAGGACTTTTAGGCCACCTTGGCCCACTCTGCCTGGCCCTGGACGCCAACCGTTAGGTGGTAGTATTTCGCTGAAGTTTTTACTGGAAACTAGGCTACAATCCGAGTCTTTTGATACTCTGGATGACCTGCTGGGGTTTCGGTTTCAAAAGTTATGATGTAAGTTAGTAAAAATATTTGACTAATTAGCTAAGTAGTTAATTAATTAATTTGTTTATTTTAGATCATAACTTTTGAACCAGAAATGCTAGAAAGTCGATCAAAGGCTCAAAAGACTTGGACTCAAGCCTAGTTTCCAATGAAAACTTCAGCGAAACACTTTGGCCTAGTGGTTGGGCCCTAGGCCAGGCAACATGAGCCAAAACGACTCTAAAAATACTTCACTTATGACGTCACTCACAAAAAATCTGCACTCCCCAACCAAAAACTTTTTTTTCGAGTGCAATCTACTAGACTGGCCAATCCGTTTGAGCCCTTGAACAGCTCTCCAGCGTAATCTGCGGAGGAGCTAGGGCATTGGTAAGGCAACCGAAAACTGCTGTTTTTTAGGGCGAAATCAAATTACGAATATATCGTACGCTGGCTCTTAAAGTGTTAATAACGTTCAAAGTCGTAAATGCAAGACTTCTGGCCAGTATAATGTTGGGCATAGTTTTGTAACAATTGATAGCTAACACTTTTGTTACCAGATGGTTAAACTTTCCCTGCAGCGATATCCACAGTTACCAAATGGTTTTGGTGGGAAAATTTAAATCCCAGAAGGTAGATACTGCTAGGGCGTTTTCCAGCTTCAAGCTAAAACGTTAAGCCTAACAAACGTTTTGTTGCCTTTACACTAATCAATTGCCAACATATCAAATTATTTCCAAAACATTTTAGGCTACACACCACTGCAACAAGACTGGTCCTAGCAGAGCCACTTTTTCCAAAAGTTTCATTTCATTAGAAACATTTTTGAGACTACAAAAGCAGCTAACATTAGCATTAGGCAATTGAGCTTTATCAATATGCCTAAACATAATTGCTTCTAATACATTCTTTCATGTCTTTCCTAGCATTTGGCAGCATATCAAAGCACTTACATTGCACAAAATCAGCCCCCCTCGGTGGGCCAACTCAAAAGAACCATGCTTTCAAACAGTCTCTGAATAACAGATAGTTCAGATTCTCATTCCAAGACCTAATATTACATACACTCAGTCTAGAATCACATTTTTAGACCGTTTCCAAAAATGTAAATAAAAAAAACAACGTAAATTTACATTCCTGAGAACTTTGGACAGAAAAAATGTAAATTTATATCCGCTTAAAACAGTGGACAACATACCTTGGACGTAGCACTATGTCCACTTTTAAGAAGCAGAGTTCAAAACTAACTTAAACCTACTAACTTTTTTGCTTTAACTTCAGCTCTGTATCATGTCACTCCCTCCATATAAAAATAACTGATTGAATGACAGTAAAATTAGAACCTTATAACAGTTCATTACTAAACATTTTTAACCTACATTGTAATCGCATTAAACAACTTGGTATTTCATCTTCTTTGGCATCAGCAATCAATTCAGCTATTTCCAACACAAGCTTATCATCATTTTCTGTGGTCATCTTATACTGGTCTATCCTTTGCACATACAAGAAAAAAAATTATTGAGCTGTATACAAGAAGAGATTGAGTAGAAATGACCAAGCAAAACAATTACCTGTATCATTAAAGTAAAATTCTAACCAAAACAAGTATTCATATTAGATGTGTGATAGGTAGACATATTTCATGGCAGAATGAATAAAATGTTATCATTTTTGGAATCATATCATGCGAAGTAAAATTCCGACAAAAACAAGCATTTGTGTTAGATGTGTGATAGGTGGATATATGTCACAGCAGTATGAATAAAATGTTATCGTTTCAAGAAACATACTCCATTTAACAGTAGGTGGATGTATGTCATGGTAGTATGAATGAAATGTTTTTATTTCTAGAACCACACTGCACTCAACAACTAACCCTATTTTGTTTTTCATGTACTGAACACTTATTGGATTACTTTTTATTGTTAAACTTCTTGTAATTTGCTTCCACCTTTTCCTTGTCAACCTCATTCAAGGTTGCTATGTGCCCGGTGGGATATACCGTACATGCAACTGCGCTAATCCATTATTATAGTCCATGGGTAATAATGTTGCTTCTTCAAACTTGTATGGTTAAAAATTGTTTTCTTGCATCTGCTGTGCGCTTTTGCCCGTTACCTCTGTGTTACATGTGCTGTTTCTGCATTTTCACCAACCGAACAATTTGACATTTGTGTACCCTTGCCTCCAATTCCTTTCTGCATTTGTTTGCCTGATTACTTTTGGTTGCTGTTTTTTTGTGTTGCATGTGTATGATTGCCAAACAAGTATTTTCTTTTGCCAAATGGTATCTTTAATTTCATTTTCTTTATCCTTGGCATTATAATGCCTAATTATCTATTCAAATATGATTATACAATGTTTTGGTAATGGTTTATTGTTTCGTATGATTCAGCCAACACGCAGAAGCACTACAAAAAGCCATCACAAACTAGGTAAACCAACCATTAGAGCAAATGAAAATATAATGGCATAATAGCTGAACAGTACAAACAAATGAAAGAGGCATGCTGTGTCATATAGGATTGGTGAAGGACCATGGTGGTTATCTAGTCAACCAACCCTGTTTATCACTTTTTGAAAAGTGTTGAAAAACAACAGTTGGAGATCAAATACACACAATTAGGAAAACAAACAAACACAGAACATGGTGAAGATAATGTACAGATGAAAACGCATGCCTATGTAGTATGTATACAGATTAGTGGATCGAATTTAGTTGAAGGAATTCGGTATGGTTAGAAAAATGTTTAAACAAAATACAAACATTCAAAAAAGAAAAAAACAACAAATACTAATTTATGAGGTACTATAAAAAAATAGAGCAAAACAGAACAAAACTATGGAGTGTACTTTCCAACTACGGAGTGTACTATCATGCCAAAAAGAATGGGATGGGCAAAGGAAAAAAGATGAAAAAGTAAATATACATAAAAACCAAAAAATAACAGTTATTTTCTTGATTATCTGCAGTTACACTAGCAACATATATACAAGGAAGTGGCTATGGAACCACCCATGGATCTTCTTATTTCAAAACTTATTCCACCATACCGCCTCGCATGATGCGGTTCAAATTAAGTGGTCACTTTGTCATCCAGATGATCCAAGCGTGGTCGATCTGGTAGTGCAATTAATGGGTAGGTTTCAAGTCTTCCACGCCAATGGTTGAGGGTTTGCCTCTCAACTTGGTGCCTTGTGTTTTCGCAATAGTGACTGCTTGCACGTTTTAATCCGTGGGACCAGTTTTTCTTTACTTTTTTCAAAGGAAGTGACTACGGATATGCCTGTCCTGACGTAATTCAAATAAAAGGGTCAGTTTGTCATTCAAACTGCTTGGAACTCGTAGCCTAAGGGTTATGTGTTACAGCTACTACTCCAATGGTTGGTTCGACTCTCACCTTGACAACTTTCGGTTTTTTTTCAAGCTTGGATATTACGTTTAGGGGTTAGTATTAGGTTAAGCCGGTAAAGGCTATGGTTAAGGGTTTATCTTTTACATTTTAGTTCATTTCTACCAAGCCTACTGCACTCTCGTCATGCGTTACTATTATGTCAGTCGTCACAGGTGGCGTCTGAATAAGTTTTCAAATTTCAAGATCCACAGGCGTATCTGCAGCCATTGCTTTTTTCAAAACTTTCAAAACTTTTGCTTTAGGGGTTAGGTAGGGTTTAGAGGTTAGCAATAAGTTAGCTTTAGGTTAGCATTAGATCAGCGTTAGCTTAGTGTTACTGTTAGGGTTAGGTGAGGTTACGTTAGCATGAGCTTGGGTTAGTGTGAGGGGTCAAGTGTACAATTTGAATTCGCCCTCCCTGTCCTGAAGATAATCTTCCCGGGAGATAATGTCATAGGCCGGCATGTGCAGCTTAGTTAGTGCAGTGGCTTACACAATACCTACACTGACCAGCTACCCATGAATGTAACCACTAATAACCAGCTCAGTGTTGCCACTCTACAACAACTTTCCCCTAAGATAAGAATGAAAAATCCCTCCATTTCCCTACACAATCTGAAACTAAAAACGCTATCTCAATCTGCAATCATCTTTAGCTACAATATCTGGCCCTGAAACACGATATACTACATGGGGTGCATAATTAAGAGTGCAAGATCAACATTACATGTGTAAAACAAGCATCATTACACTTACAGAAAACACCACACCACATCTAAGCTTAGATCTGCCACTGTTGAAAAAATGGCCGCTATTTTCACAAAAGGCATCTGGCAACCCCAAGCAGAGGTGGCCACTAGAGATGGCGCTGGCCGCTAATGGACCGGATTTTGGGCGGGCCGCTGAGGTTGAACGAGCAAGCGACTAACAATATTTTTAGCGGTTGGACTTCACCGAGCCGCTACAAGACGCCCACTGATGTTGAAAAAACCATTAAAATATTTTTGAGCTGAAAGAACCACTCGGTGGCAATAAAAGTGACTGAAACCACTTGGCACCAGTGATGTAGTCGAGACTGTAACCTCCGAGACCGAGACCTGGCTTAAATTTCGAGACGAGACCGAGACCGAGGCTTTGTCATAAAAGCCGAGACCGAGACTGAGAATTGGAAGTTCGAGACCGAGACTCGAGACCTCACATTTCTATGATGGTAATTAAAGCTAACTCCTTGAATAATGCAGCAACAAAATAAATGGCACATTGCAAAATATCAAGA
>Ga0210059_1005038_pt1 | contig 21249 bp, 20 predicted proteins | sample Ectturendosymbi2_FD_188042 | JGI IMG/M metagenome (GOLD analysis project Ga0210059, IMG submission 188042) | Ecteinascidia turbinata endosymbiont from Florida, USA - Sample 2 (SPAdes) (version 2) | ecosystem: Host-associated > Tunicates > Ascidians > Unclassified | place: Key West, Florida...
ATTGTTTTACTCCAATACCTAAGGAAGGAAATCTAAATATTAAGTCACAAACTTATTTTTTAAAGAAACATCTACTTGTCAACTAGTGCATTGTTTTGCAATTATTGCGTTTTAGCGTTCAACAATGTCCAAACGTCACAATCGAATAACGACCGTTGTTGTTTAAAGGTAGCCACGGTTGCTATAGGTAGGTAGTGAGGTTAAGCGTACTGCGTAGCGTAAGTACGAATGATATGTAAAAAAGCTGACTTCAATTTTTCAGCAAGGTTGAATTGAAATTATACTTTGCTGAAGATGAGGTGATGTTATGTTGTAACAAGTTAAATTAAATTTTTTTGCGGTGAAACATGACAACCAGCTTCTTAACGAATCATTATTTTTCGAAGACATCTAGTGTAGTGTCGGTTGCGAAGGTTAATAAGCGAAAATACAAGGAAGACTACATCAGATATGGCGTTGCTTGCCTCCAGAAAGATGGAGAATATATCCCGCAAAGGTATGTTGTACATGAAAACACTGGCGAACAACTGTTTGAAATCATTCCAACTCAGTGGCATTTGAACAACGTTCACAAGGAGCAACCTAGCAAAATCGATTGAGCAGGCTACTTTGCAGTACGTCTAAGGAAGGTTGTCTCAAACGTGTCAGACTGGATGCAGGACTTGCATTTAACCAAGTAAATTTGTACGTTGAGGCATCCTATGTGGTTGCACTTCACATTGCTAAAGCGAAAAAGTCATGAGACTTTGCAGAACTAGTGGAACCATGCCTCCGGAATTGTGCTATAATAGTTTTGGATGACAGAGCTTGCAACACGTTGAAACAAGTTTCCCCTTCTAATAACACGATAAATATTTTTAACATTAATCCTCGTATCGAGATGGTGAAGTGAAAGCAATCGCAAAAATCACATTAAAAATGAGCACTTTACTTTTCTGTTTAATTGATATAATGTAAATGAGTGAAATCCTTGAGTAAAACCCATGAGTAGATCCTTTTAATTGTTATATCTATTATGCAAAACCTATATACCACCGAGCTAATAGCTACTATGAGTATCGGCAAAATAGCGTTCTGTAAAACATCGTCGTTAAAAATATCAGGAGGGAAATTCGAACTTGGTGATTAGCCTTAGTGGGAAACTAGACCGAAAAGGTTAAGAACAGCTAGTTTAAAGCGAACTCGTGGCAGGTTTAAATACGTACCCCAGAGACTTGCTGCCCACACAACTACATTTCTCTACTGTTGTTAGTCATTTCACCACGAACTAGATTATAGTTGAAGTTTTCAGGCATTAGCGTCAACTTGTTGGATGTTTCAGTCATTTATTTATTTGAGTAAACGTCTTTCTAATTTTTTTTTGAGAAAACACTTTTCTTATTTCATTAATCACAGTTCCTTTTCGTCGCAACTAGTATTCTTGACGTCAGTCAGTTTGTTAAGCTGTTATGATTTCTGAGCTTGTGTTACGAGATTTTGATTGTAGTCTAGAGTTTTTTTTCTGCTGTTGCTTAAGCCTTTCAACTTTTCACCCGTAAGCTTTGCTTGCAATTTCTGGACTGAGGATGCGCAATTTTACGTGAAATCGATTCATTGCTTACACCCATCGTGGAAAGTATTTGCTTACTAAAATTATAACACCTGCACGCAGGCATAAAAACTGAGCAGATGAATTATGAAAACTCGCCACAGCAAATGTAGCTTTGCTCTTAGTACTCGCTCAGAAGTTAGAACCAAGCCTTAAGACGTATTTCCACAAGCCTTTCAGAGGTATTTCTAACTAGTCACGTATTTTTGCTGTATACTGTGTGAAAAGAACCTGCACAAGCGTAGCTGAATAAAGCTATTCACTCAAGCACATTGGTCACACTCACATCTGACACTATAATGGATTTTTCAAGCTTGTGGAAGCGGAAACATTACGACAGATTCACTTATGCTTCTTTACATGCAGTACAAAACAACGTATCTTACCGTTATCAGCAGTCACTGTCTCGCTGCATCACCTGCCAAAGATGTCTGAGGTAAACAGCCACATGCGGAAAAACATATTAACTATCATAACTTGAAGTGGACCTTTGAAGATTTGTTGCCATGTTATTGTTACGCAACAGAACAATGCGCTCGCAAGTTTCGCAACGTTGAGTCTGCAGACGAGAGTGGACATGCATAGGCGAATCCAGGATTTTTTTAGGAGGGGGTTCAGGGACAAATTCATCCGGATGTATGTTGACTTCATAGCGGTGAAAACCCAACTGCTCAGGTAACTTTTTTTAACAAATACGGTTAATATCCATAGACATTTTGGCCATATCACATTATCACCATTTCCCTGGCTTACGTTTCCGGAGCAGAAGCGGCCTTCACAACAATTCAGAAATTGTTCTCAAACTTATCTAACCTTAAAAAGTAACCTGTTTATTGTCGAAAAAACTTTATTATTAGCAGATCAAACACAGGTCCGCGCCGAAAAAACGCGTGGGACAGGCATAAATGTGACACAAAAAATACACGAAAAAAAACGAAATGCCGCCAGTAACCTTTGTTGGCAGTCTGTACAAGACCCATGCCGTATTACAGGCCTGCACAACATACGGCCCGCCAAAGTTTTTCTTGCGGCCGGCGAGAGCTTTCTCATTGTAGAGAATGTTGCAAAAGATCGACCTTGAATAAGCCGTTGTCGTTTGCAGAATTTTTTCCATTATCACAACGAAATCTCTACATCGAAACGAAACAGACCTTTGCGGCCCGCGGCAAATTTATGTTGACAAGTAGGCCCTTTGAGCTTTGAGTTGTGCAGGCCTGCTATAGGGCGATTCATCAGTTTTTGAACAAAACAATGCAAAAAGTGCGAAACTCCAGAGGGGCGCCGCGGCATGTCTGTCTGTAAAAGGGGAACCCCGAGGTGACAGCCTATAGTTCGCCTCTCCTAGTATCCACCCCTGCTCTCAACTACATACAAAAAAAAAAAACTGGCTTCATTCTATAACACTATTGAGTTGATTAATGTCCTATGTAACGTTTTCGATTGGTCCGTCATGTCACGCAGAACTTCGTGCATTGGGCTAACAATGAAACAGCAGTATAGTGGATGGATGTACGTTTTCTAACTCGCAATTGTTTTCTCGACGTGCGGGCAAGTTTAACTCAACTTGTTGTTGCGTCAAGGAAATTCACGTGTTCGCGCTCCACTGCTTGCATGCAGATCATGCTGACCTCATTTTCGTCATTCCAAGTTTGGTTTCGCGGCGTGGACACCACGTTTCAGTTAGTTAGTCGAGTTTTGATATCGCTAATGCACGGACCACGTTCGCTGTTTCTGCTGCTGCTAACCAGAAGCCTTTTGCAAATAAAGTTGTGTACCAGGAAATCTGCGAAAACGATATTTTTATGGGTGAGAGCTAAACGCCTTGCTTCAGCTGGGCAACTTAAATGTCAAGCAGTTTAGTCGGGAGTTAGAACAGTACTCATGTAACGTCCGCCGTCGTCCGCCGTCTTTTTGCTCTGAAAACTGGTGATCGTTCAGTGGGAGGACGATTGTGCCTATCTGCCACTGCTCTCACGAGTTTTTTTGTTCTCAAAGAATGAGATATTGTCCTTCTCGATATGGGAAATCTGTGCGCGTGCATCGGTGTTGTGACTTGTCAGTCACTTAGTCACAAGCATGTGGCAGAATCCAACAAAGTAACGCGCAATGGCAGGTATGGACGAGATGACAAGTGGGAAAAACCAAGGTCCACTGTTTCTTGGAAAGCACTAAGCATTTTGAAAACGTTCAATAAGCACAGCTTTTGCGCCCGACACGCGGAGTCATTTGTGGCACGTTGTATTTCTGGAGACATTCACCACCCCGAACAAACATCCCTGATTCTATGAAACGCTCAGGTGTCAAATTAGGCGCCACGTGCCCGCCAGATACTTACAAAATGGAACAACACGGGTAATGGAGACCTAGCCACCTTGTGATGACCTGACCATTTGCTGTGAGTTCACTCTCAACACGTGATAAACCAGAACTGATACACAATCAAATCAGCTAATACAAAACCATGGCAAAGTGGCATATCAGACACGGTTGAACACCAGATCGCTATACTTGCCAATAAGAAACTTCAAAAAATGTATGTTTCAGCGAGAAAATTGCATAGCACCATATATAATAACCGAAATGCGACCCAGCACATCACGCTATGGGATAAGCAACTTCATTGGTTCATGTGGAGATGCCGAGCACGGAACATTTATATTTCAAAAACTTTAAACAAAAAGAAACTAGTGGCATGGCTACAATTTCTAACATACAGTCGAATTCCATAATTGCTTAGGTTAGGATAAAAACAAATCAATCGAAAAAAATGTGCTGCTATCAGCGACGCACAACTGCGCTGTTGTCCTAAACCTTTTCCCTGTGTCACTCGACCAACATCCAGTGCACCGCACTTAACACACTTCGTTCCGTGAAAGCCGTACGTGCTTTGCAGCCTACACTGCAGTTGAACATCGCTTGGTATCACTGCCACGGTACGACGTCACTCGCCGCTATCGTCACGACAGATCGCGGCTTCGGCTTTTGCAGGTATTCATCCACGCTGCGTGTGGAGGCTACTTTCAACCGCTTTTCGGCACACTCCGTCACGAGCTTGTTCAAATCGCCCGCGCTGTAGCCGACCAGCGCTTTGAGGTCGCGAACAAATTTGTAAACAAAACGCTTCCCGGAAACCTGCGCAAGAGGAAGCCTTTGATTTTTAAAGAACTGCGACAACAATTTAGTCAAACTTATTTTGGCAGTATAGACCACGTTATTAAAAAGACAAAATGAAAAATGCAACCTAATTTGATTCAACAAAAAAACCCATCTAACTGCCATTATCACCAAAGCGTTGTGGCCAGTATGAAAAAAACAAGCAAATGAACTGCGCAACGATAATGTCAAAGTATTTTCTTAGTAACAAAGCTAGCTGTCAGTCCTAACACACCACAAAGACGCCTCTAATTATTGTGATAAATCAATCGCCCAAGATATTATCCGAAACGTTAAAGTGTGTAAAAATTATGAGAGAGAATCTGGAAAGTGAAACATAAATAAATGGTAACTATCAATAAAACTACTGTACTGCATACAGTGCGGGCGATGCAAGGCTTCGTTCATCGTCAATTTAAATAGAATAGTCAAATTTCTAATTTAAAAAAAGGAGATAAATTTGATTAAGGCAAACTTACATAAACCAAACTCAGGACCAACTTCAGCATCGCGGTTTCAAAATGTTTAAACCCTCGAAAATTGACACCCCATCCTCCCCACGATGCGTCCTAGCATCATGATCTTTCGACATGTTTTTGCTGCATAGACAACTCAGGTAAGTGCGAAAGTTGAAAGTCTTGATTAATTTCGATTCTAACTTCTTGTGAGCGTTTACTTTGCATTGCATTCTGGAAACTGAATGTGGTTAAATTTGAAGAAGGCAATCTACAACAAAACTCATAAAACCAAGTATAATGGAAAGAAACATATACACACACTTACTTTCGAGATCATCTCGCCGTCATAATAGTATCTCAAAGCCCGCGAGAGTTTTTCGTAGTTCATCGCCGGTTTGTTTTTTCTCTCCCCCCACTTCTGCGCAACGAGCTCTGGGTCGATCAGCTTAAACTCACCATCGTCACCGATCCATCTGATGCAGTTTACGCAGTCGGCGTCCGTCAACATTTCCAACAAAAATTGCCACAACTGAATTTGACCGTTGTTTCCAGACCTAAAGTAATGTTTGAGTAAGCCAATGATCAACAACATCAATCTAGCAAACGTGATAACCACCTTGCCTAGAAAGCAATACTACCCGAAACTTCACAAATGCAAACCAATGTCTGTTGTAGCGAACCTGTTTCCCGACAGGCGGTCGTAAACATTAGGGCGGTGCGCAAAAGTGAAGGTAGTTGTGGGATCCGTCAAGGAGCTCACTTCCGCAGAGGCTATATCAGGCTGTACCAAAACAAAAAGCAACTTTCATGAGGACAAACAGTCACGCCTTAAGATTCTACAGCGGAGATATGATTCACAACACAACTTCTGCACAGCAAAAAAGTTTACAACAGGACAATTAAATACTAATATCGAGTTTAGGCTTAAAATATTAGAACACCTTCGTACAAAAAAGACGAAAACAGCCTGTACTTACACCAGACGTTGATAAATCGAGAGTGTCTTGGTCCGCTGGTCGAAATATAAGTTTCTGTTACAAGAAAATAGTTTTCTTCGACAACTTATTTACTCCATGGACATCCAAACTGACAGATGGCTGAATTCCACATAGACAGATACACGTTAATTCTTAATAAAACCGCGCCAACGTTTTTAACAACAGAAGCAGAGAGTTAACTTTCTATTGCGCAGCCCAACACAGATCTTACATTATACGAGCGTCCCAAATTTGAAATCTAGGTATGCTGAGCAGGAATCACATACAGTCATTGAAAAAAGTTATCTATGGAAGTCATTGGATGGAGGGTACTTTGTAGACAGATTATTGAATTGGAAAATTTCAGGGCATGTCTTAAATACCAACTTTTAACTAATGCTTGAGGGTCTGTTACATGTTTCTGCATGGTGCACGCAAGGCCTTCTCTCTCTAGAAAGCCTTGGTGCACGCCAGCATACAATAAGTTTTTGTGGGTAGAAAACTTACGCGGCTGCGCTGTTTAACATTACAGACTGTTAAGTTACATGTCAGAAGTTTCACGTAACACTTTAAGGTTCAGAAATTTGTTGAGTAAAAGGATTCAAAGCATTATATTTCGTTGAGTACAACATTTCTCTGCAATTTTACAAAATGGCAAGTCCTGATGGGATGCAGCTGCGGAGATAATGCGGATCTCAACGCAGAAAAACTTGGTCTGGCAGCATAAGCGTAGTCAGGGGACAATGCCCCCCAATTTTTAGAATATGTAGTTATTTTGTGCTTTGAGAGGCGGTATCCCAAATAAATTACTGTTACTTGCCTAAAATCGAACATTATGGCCCCCCAACTTTTGGGTTGGCTGCGCCACTGCCTGGCAGTATAGAAGCATCATGTGGCAAACAAAGTATTACATTATATCTAAGACATATTTATGCGACTTTTAAGCTTTCGCTAAAGTTTGTGACATGCACACAGGACTAGCAAGGTTAAGAAACGGGTCTGAGTGAACATTTCAACAGTGTTCTATTAGATGCAAACCTTTACATTCTGAAAGACACTAAACTAGCAGCGAATCTTCTCTTCTTGACAATAAACATATGTGCTACATTTTGCTTTCCGTTATAAAAACCGTTTGGTTGTTATTAGTATAAGTCAGTCTTTTTGCGACACGTTTCTTTGTGATACTAGTATTCAACGTTTAATTCGTTTTTTTTTTGACAGCTAGTGGATGCACATCGGATTAGTGAGCTAAGCATATGTGTATACAGGTATTTATTTAGTGTGCACCGCATGGCTATTCTGAGAGAATGCTAAATAAAGAGCTTGTTTCGATCTTTGCGGTTGCATGATCCGCAGTTTGCGCTTTCTCTCTGTCTTCGACTTCTGTCTCATTGGTTGAGAGAAGTCGAAGACAGTAGAGAGAAAGCGTTTTGTTTTTTTTGCATGCAAGAAAACGTTTCAACTTTCGTGCATGGGAGTCACCTGTTAAAAGTCATATGAAAAATAGGTTGCGTGTAGAAACAATGTGCAATGAATGGAGACCAAACCAGTGAACTTGTTTGCTGGCACATCAACACAGCCCAGACAAAATGTCGGCTTGTCAAGTGCAGGTGTACACACATCAAGATCTACTGTATTAGCCCTGCTAATGATGTTGGCCTCCAAGAAGAGACAATGTGTGTATTGAAAGTAGTAATAAGCCACTATTTCATTTCATGTTAAATTCTGAAAATCTTAATATGAAGGGCACTGCATGGGGCAGTGGTGATACACGGAAAGCAACCGACCGCATTTTCACATTTCCTGGCAATTATAAGATCCACTTCGCATGTTCTACATAGATCAAGACAACGTTCTTAACTAAAACTCAAAAACCGGCATGAGATGGAGAACAGTGAATGTTAATGACATCGCTGACAAAGATCATTCACCTTCAGTAATTCCAAGTGAGACCACAGAATGTTTCCATATGGAAATTTGTTTACAAACTCTGATTGTGACATTAGATTTAAAGCCTGTCCATCAATGTCATAAAACTTGATAACGCTTGTGTCAAATCCAAACTCTTTCGCAACCCATACCATCCACCGGTGCACCTTAAAAAACAAAACGTGAAAAGCTCAGTTGCAAATTTTCAACTTAAAAATCAATCTATAGACAAAAGTTTTTTTCCTGGAAATCAATCACTGTCTATGCTAAAACCCAACCTGTGTTGAACCCCATCGCCTTGATAAAAATATTGCGATTTCTAGAGCGCAGCATGACAGCCTCAGATCTAAATTAGGTGTGTCAGACAAGAGTTAGCAAACAGAGATTTAACTGAAAGATTAATAAGAGGACATAGAATATTCGACATAGCAGTGCAAGTGTGCAATTGCGATGCATGTTAAAAACCTAGCGCTTTGCGTGTGGGAGTGAAGACGTTACACAATACAATACAATTGCTTCTAGTGGCATTCATGTGCCTCTAGTGAATAATAAGGCTAGGTCATATGTAATGATATTCACAACAGGGGCAGATCCCAGTGGGGTGATCTCCCCCCCTAAAACCTACGAAAATAACTTTATTCACCATAATTCTGTACAATCTGGAAAACAGCATTCATGATATAAGGCCATTTTGCCATCCATTGTTTGTCAAACAGTCAAGGCAGTGTTGTGAAGTATACATCATCTCACAGTAGCAAAGCCATTATGGGACATGACTACCAAATGTTACTGCAATCTCCCCCCTAACCTTACTGGCTGGATCCACCCCTGATTCACAAGCTTATGTTGGGTTTGATGGGGTTAATCATAAAAAATTAATCTTCACAACAACGAAAAATCACCATGCAGGATAGATACATGTTTGCCTCCACCACTTTTTCCTTGGCCCCGCAGTGGCCACTACGTTCTAAATTCGAGAATTGCCACCACTGCAGCTATTAGACACCACACAGATAGATCACTACCTGCTCGCTATTCCACAATGTTGGATCACTTGGAATGCCAAGCTCATTTCCACTATCTACATCCTTTTCTTCCATCAAATCAGATGAGCTGTCCGTAAAAACATACTTTCGTTTTGTGGCAGCTGAAAATGAAACAGAAACTGTCTGCGGTAATACAAATGATGTACTTGGTCAACACAAAAAAAGTCAAAATCGTTTCAAAACTACAACAGACAGGTATATAGTGGTTATCATCAAAGAAAGGTAGAAAATAGCATGCAAACAATCGTTTGTTATAACTTAGACCAATCTTTGAACCCTACATCTTTTGAGCATAAAACAAAGAAAAGGTTATTTGTACACAAGCATTGTTACAACAAAAGTGTATGTTGATTTAACAGTGGGTAAAACTTTCTTGCTTTGTCAAAAGTTTATAACAGTGTAATGCGCTCTTTCTAAACTAGCCTCAATGTGAGTATTTATACTGCAGAATGCAGCACTGGATAAGACACAAAAATGTTTAGAGCTTGTATTTTAAATACGTTTTTGTCTTATTTACACTACCTTTGACAGTTTGACAATCAAATTAAAAAGTGTAGCAAATCTTACAAGACTTCAATGATGAGCTTTCTATTGCAAGTAAAGATCCCAATACCCTCCAGCAAAACACGAAAACTCGAAAAGACAACCCATTCTAGCATCACAGTTCACATTCAAGGAGTTTACATACTACAGCAGACATACACCACCGAACAAAATGAACTTGAATGGAAAGCAGAAAAGCTTATAAATACTCTTGGTGCTTGAATTCAAGCAATCACCATTCAACGAACATAACATAAAATACACCTAATCAACCTGTTACTCACAAGTTGTAGACACAATCAGTGGTCAATCATGTAGATAACCATACACTGAATTAGTATACCAGAAATACTTTTCATTTTGATAGCCAACAAGCTTGTAAGTACGTATCATCATTTGCAAAACATCTGTAATAACACGATCAACTTACATTTGTGATTTAATCTGGTTTTTGTTGCTGCAGGAATGGAGGTTTCAGCAATATCAACAATTACCAATTTGTGATGCACATCTGTGGTTTGCACTTGAACTGTCATGATGATTTTATCTTCAACCTGAAAAGCAACGAATAGGAGCAACTCCATGAAATGGACAAATCTAATAAAGATCAATCCATACTGCTCTAGCTTCATCCTATATATTCAGTTTTATAAAGTTCGTTACAATTTGCATTAATTTACATTTTTGCATATTTTTGTTTTCAGGCACCAAAATCTGTTTATGCTTTGTTGGGTGTTGAACAGCTAACCTCCACTAAATCAGCTATATATGTAGATGTATTAAAACATAAATGGCAGATCTATCACAAACTAATTTTACCTACCACTTATGTGGACAAATCCTAGATTTCTCTAATATGCTAGTTAATAAATAGACCTTCAAAAGCACTGGGAAACAATTTTGCAAGCAGCGTGCCCACTCTGAAAATAAAAAAAACACTAGATGTAAAAAAATCTCCAGAGATTAGGAAATAATCACTAGATTGCTGTAACTTGTTGATTTAATGTCTTCAAACATTTGATCAATACAAAAGTAGGTGATTCAACGTTGACATCTATAGTCATTTTCATTGGTTTTTGTTTTCATTGTATTTTTTTATTTGTTTTAGTGTTTTGCAAATATCTTGGTTTGTCACCATGCTTTCAATGTTGGCATTCTGTGATTGTTTTCAGGAGCCTTCCAAACTTCACTTAGAAAATTAGACTAGATTTTCAACAATAGCTTATTTCAGCCTGCAAGTCTCCTAGACCAACAAAATAAAATAGTTCAAAGAGGAAAGCTGTTTGCACAGGATCTGAAGATTTGGATGACCACCAATATCATTCAGACAGTCAAGAAGGTTTGGAAAGGATTTGTGCGAAGCCCTGTGTGCTGTGTCACAGGCAGTGCACATTTTGAAAACTAGTGATTTGTTTATGACACAATCCACATGTACGACTGTACGTTTGAAATTCTCAACCTAATATTTATTAACATGCTGGGAGCATGTGCTCATTAACTTATTAGTGATGACTTGATGATTTTTTTGCTTTGGGCCATAACTTTTGAACCAGAAATGCTAGAAAGCCCATCAAAGGCTCAGAAAAATTTGGATTATAGCCTAGTTTCCACTAAAAAATTGAGTCAAAAAATTCCCTCTAGCAGTTGGCACCCAGGGCCAGTTAACTTTGACAAAAATGGCTTGAACTTACTCACTTATGATGTTACCCACAAAAAAACTGAAATCCAAAACTTTACAATTAAAAAAAAATCCAAACAAGAAGACTTGACGCATCTTTTGAGGGTTTGAACAGCTCTCTAGTTTAATCACCTGGCGAGTTACGGAATTGTAAAGTTATGGTAAAAAGTGGCTCATGCGGGTCTTAAAGGTAAATCCACCCAGACCCAAAGGTGTTAATAATTTTCTTCTACAAAATGTTAACCCAATTTAATTTCATAGGCTTAGTGCTGTAGTTACACAGATATATACATTATCAAATGATGTATGACAAAATTTTGAGATCCTTCTCCAGAGGAGGTTTGAAGAAAAGGGTAATATGAAATCAGCAGTGACAAGAAAGATACAGATTAAAGCAGAAAGAGATATTGAACCGAAATTTCAGTACATATGCTTTGGAAAGCACTACTTGTAGGCAGCAATCTCAAGGGTAAAAACAGACCTCTCCCAAGCTCTTCCTGCTTGTGGGGAAAGGATGAATAAAGAAGTGTGTGCCTCAATTTTTAATTTGTTTAAGCAAACTTCAGGGACACCTAATGATCCTCAACTAATACTACACAGAGCAGTGTCACCCCTCTCTCTTAGTGGCACAACAACAGTAGCAGTTTTTGACTTTTTTTATCATGAAGACACAGCATGACAGGTGCCATGGAGGACAGACATTATCACAGTTCGGCCAAATGAAAATAAACGCAGAATTCAAACCAGATTCATAAGATCTGCTCATTTGGAGGCCTACACAGTTTTTAAGAAATTCCTCTTAAGAGTTTCAAAATAAGCAAATTGGCATCTTTGCAATCCAACAATATTTATTGAGTTCCAAAATTCTTTGATACAGTCATGTAATCTTGGCTTTGGATGCTTTATATATACAGGCCTAGGAATAGATTCTATTTGAATAAGAGCTGATGATGCTCACATCATAGGCGAAATGTATACTCTGTAAGATCTTAAAGTGTCTGATTCTTTGCTGAGACAGGATTTCTTTCCATAGACAGTGGCCTAGGAATATCTTAGTACATTGGGGAATTTTCTCTTTGGTTTGTGAGAAGTCCATCTGGTAGGTTTGGTGGTACAGTAATTACCACAAATGCAATGATAAGATGTTGAATTGTGTTGTGTTTTGTAAATATGGAAAGTGGGGGTGAATAAGTAGAGAATGGAATTGGAAAAGAGGGTAACCAGCTTTCAAAATGTGAAAAAAGAGGTTAATGCTCAGATCTCATAAATTTCACTGTGGGCATGTTGCCAAAATTTTAATGTCACATTGATAAGAAAAGGAAACAACCAAGCAGTTATGCTGCATAAATTTGAGCTGGAAATTACCACTCTGGACATTAGCACAAAAAGTTCAAGAAAGGTTACATTTGCAAAAAACAAGATAAAATCTAGTCTGCTTAGGCAACAACCAAATGTGACTCTGTTCACCACTGCAACATATGAAAATGCAGCAATAAGAAAAATGTTATCATTGCACTAATTTTTTCCATTCTAAACTCAAAAAAAGAAAGTAAACAGAAAAATTCAAATGCGGCAGAAGAAAAAAACATCCAGCTATCAGGAAAACCATTATCATTAGCTGAAAAAACAAGTTTTGCATATAATAAAATCAAAATCTACTGTATTCCACTTTTGTCAAAGAACAGCTGTCCCCTGAGTTTTCCTATACTGCTTCACCAACCAATTCCTTTTATTTCTGTATCCTGCAGTTATAAATGCAGTGAACAAAGATAAGTGCCATTCACAACATGGAAAATCACCATGATTTCTCACTACCTACCTTAACTCCTTGTTCATACAAGCTTAGTGTAGGATCTAGAACCACTTGCTGAATGTAAATGTCATGCTTGCTCAAATCTGAGTTTTTCATGCGCTTTCCTAAAATTTCTCGAAGCTCACCTATAGGAACTTTGGGATCAATTTCCTGAATAATCACATTTCCTGCAAAACACACAAAAAACAAATATTGACTACCATGATACCCACTTACATTTGTCAGGTTTTTGCCAATAGATCTATTTGAAAAATTTGTCACATTGTCTTCCCTTTCCTAAAAGACCTATGTTGAAAAAATGTAGTGAGATTTTTCACAAAAGTATCTAACAAAAATTAACATTCAAATCAACGGCTTATTGTTTTTAGCATGTATCTGTAGAACACTCCATGCTGTTACATTTGTACACACTACACACATGTGTCCAATTTGGCTTTTGTCAAATATTCACAAGCAGGGACAGATTTAGGGAGCGCGGAGCCCTGCGCCATCTTAGTTTTTGGAGCCCCAGAGGTGTGACCTATTTGGTTTGTTTGTCTTAAAAGCGTGAACGTATGCTCCTCTTAGGTGCAGTGCCCTCTCGAAATTTTATATTTTGTGGTGCTGATATTGGTTCTGCATAATTTCTTTAGATCTTCAACAGAAATTAAAACCTTTCCTACATTCTTCTTAACACCTTGAGGACAGACGTACGATATATTCGTACTTCGATTTCAGCCTAAAGAACAGCAGTTTTTGGTTGCCTTACCAACGCCCTAGCTCCTCCGTCGATTGCGCCAGAGAGCTGTTCAAAGGCTCAAACGGATCGGCCAGTCTAGTAGATTGCACTCGAAAAAAAAGTTTTTGGTTGGGGGTGTGGATTTTTTGTGACTGACGTCATAAGTGAAGTAGTTTTGTGATCATTTTGGCTCATGTTGCCTGGCCTAGGGCCCGACCTCTAGGCCAAAGTGTTTCGCTGAAGTATTCATTGGAAACTAGGTTTGAGTCTGAGTCTTTTGAGCCTTTGACCGACTTTCTAGCGTTTCTGGTTCAAAAGTTATGATCTAAAATAAACAAATTAATTAATTATCTAATTAGCTTATTAGTCAAATATTTTTACTATCTTAAATCATAATTTTTGAACCCGAAACCCCAGCAGGTCATCCAAAGTATCAAAAGACTCAGATTGTAGCCTAGTTTCCAGTAAAAACTTCAGCGAAATACTACCACCTAACGGTTGGCGCTCAGGGCCAGGCAAAGTGGGCAGAGGTGGTCAAAAGTCCTCCACTTATGACGTCACTCACAAAAAACCTGCACTCCCGAAGCAAAAAAAAATTTTTCGAGTACAGACTAGAAGACTTGCCGCGTCTTTTGAGACTTTTACCAGGTCTGTAGAGCATACCGGACTAGAGAAATTCCTGCGCAAAGCCATGTGCATTTAGGTGGGGGGGGTTCCGAAAATCCCCGAAAGCAGCCAGACGCCACAGAGTTAAGTATAAAAACTTGGGTAAAAAGATATGTATTTTACCCAAAAACTTTTGAACCAGAAATGCTGGGAATTCAATCAAAGGCTGAAGAGATTCATACTAAACCCTAGTTTCCACTAAAAACTTGAGTCAAAAAATTGGTTCTTGTGGTTGGGGCTTAGAGCCAATGACTTTGGTCAAAAAGGCTAAAACCCACCCCACTTATGATGCCACCCACAAAAAAACTGAAATCCAAAATTTTCAATTTTATTTCAATGCAAACTGGAAGACTCACTGCATCTTTTGAGGGTATGGAACAACTCTCTAGCTCAATCACCTTGCGAGTTATGGAGTTGCAAAGTGGTGCGGAAATAAGGGCTCATGCAAGATTTGGAAATATGAATGTTTCGTACACCAGCGCTGAAGGTGTTAAAGAGAATGGTGGGTTTAAAATGCAATTACAGTTACAGCAATAACACCCGGAAAGTGAGACAGTCTGATTTTTGTTTATTCCCTTGCAGGTATGGTAGAAGGGCACTAAACAAGCTTTTCGGTTCTAGCGCTATAGTCACCTGGACAACTGCCACCTAGGAGTCTAGGGCAACTGTCATCTAGGACAATTGCCACCCAGGACAACTGCTACTTGGACAATTGCCACCCAGGACAACGGCTACTTGGACAATTGCCACCTGGACAACTGCCACCTACGACAACTGCCAGCCAGAAAACTGCCACGAAGGCATTTTGAGTTCTGTGTGTTTATTGCCATTAAAGCTATTTGAACTTCACAAGGATTTAGTATATAACACAGGGGTTCCCAACCTTTCTTTTGCCATGTTCCCCTTCAGCATTCTGACAGATGAGCATGTACCCCTTTAGCATCTCAACAGATAAGCATGTACCCCTTCAGCATTGGACAGATGCACATGTACCCCTGAAATTTCCTATGACAATACATTTTATCATAATTATTCATAAAGATATTAAACAACAAGCATAGAATGATTTTTGAAAAGAATATTCACTGATATATGTGTAAATATTTGGATATATATTATATGGAAGTATATTTTGCTCTTCTGTTGATAACATTAAATGTACCCCTTCGGATAGGCAAATGTACCCCTGTGGGTAAATGTACCCCAGGTTTGGAACCCCTGGTATAACAGAAGTTTCTTCATCCTCTGATCACTATAAAAAATGTAACTTTAAAAATTTTTGGGGTGAACTGAAGAATGTCATGTTGATATTATTACATCTTCAAAAATATTATATTACATCTTCACAAGTCAGTACAAAGCTTAATTTTATATGGGCCTTCTCAATTTTTTCACAGCAAACTCTCTTATACACATTATTGCATTCATTCCACGCACTCACAAAACCCTCCTTCTTCCATTCACTTATATGTTTTGTGCATTCTTTTACCTTAGCTTTTGATTTATGAGTTACATGGCAGCAACAACAACGTTTCAACTGACTTTTGCTGCACTATGCTGAAGCAGCATTCTTGTAATACCTAGAGGTTCTCAACCACTGTGCCACGAGAACTACTTTACGTGCTACAACATCATTTACCAAACTGAATTTGATAACTTGTATGTGATGCATAAAACACATTATCCTAGGACCTAGGTGATAGTTGTCCAGGTAGCACAAGGATGTAGTGCTAAAAAATGAAGTGTAAATGCACATAAAAAACTAGCAATTTTCAACAGGACTTCAAACTAATTTTTGAATCAGTTTTTAATGATGTATTCTCTTTCATTGCACTATTACTATAAATGATAACATGAAATGATGAAAAAAGGGTGAGAATGTGTTCCCACCATACCGCCAGGGTAGCATTTGTCCAGGTCGCAGTTGTACTAGGTGGCAGTTGCTTGGGTAGTGTTGTCCTAAGTAGCAGTGGTCTGAGGGACAGTTGTCCACATGGGAGTTGTCTGTATGGCAGTTGTTCAAGTGGCTATAGTCAAGATACCACGCTTTTCATTACATCCGACAAGAATTATTTATTATTACTGGACCTAATGAAACCATTTACCACCACTACTTAGTATTATGCAGCATAGTTGAATACCTTGGGTCATAGACTACTTACTACAACATAAGTGTTGCAGTGCGTAATGCTAGTCATTACAGCCCATCTTAACTCAACAAAATTCTTGATGAGGTTTCCAATACCTCTAATTTATATTACAGGTTCTTGTTTATGTTGGGAAAATTATCCACAGCATAGCTTATATGCAACGCACAATACTATACTTGGGATAGCACAAAAATACCCATAATGTAAAACATTTTGAAAGAAGAAAATTTTTAACTAACATCACACTAGAATTTTACACATAAGGACTACATAAAATAACAAAAGCAACTAATTTTACAAAATCATTAGTTTGCCTGTTACCCAAAAGTTTCACAAAACATTTAGTTATGAAATTAATTTAGTTACTGAGCTATTTCTTACTTGAATGAAGCTCACACTTATATTCTATGAATCACAAAATGACACAGAACTAACGTTACAATGCCCACTTTGTAATTGAAAAGACTACTGTAAAAGATCTTTGAATAAAAATAAACTTACATTCACTACTCAAATACTAATAGAAAGAAAATTAGTAACACCAACCTTTCAGGTTTGAATCTTTGAAAGTGTTATTACCATCTTTAGTAGATCTGCATGCCATTTTTTCAAGATTTTCTATAACCCAGATAACAACTTAGATAGAAAGCTTTCCTGAAAAATATTAATACTACAGTATGTATCTTGGCATTTGCATTGCACCTCAACAGTTCCAGCCAGTTGAACACAATCAGTTTAGTAGGTTATAAATAAAACATGGATTTTTAAAGTACAGGTTATGACTTTCAATCTAGGCTAACCCCATTCAACCAATGCCAAGTCATTGAATGACAATGACGTAATTGAGAGGAAATAATATAAAAGAAGTCAACCTCAGATCAAAACAATCTGCAATGCAAAATAACACAAGGAAGCAAGAGTACACAATGTTAAATCATATAATATACACACAGCATCCATTGAACATAAAGAAACAAAGGTGGTGGTGGGAAGGAAGGCGTGAAGAGTTGAGGGATATATAGATGAACAAGTCAGTCACACAGGCCATCTGCTTCAGGACTTAGCGGGCTCATCAGCAAAACCATTTCTTCAAACATATTGAGTTGACTGGCAGCACTGCCACATGACATCGACATGCTTCCTTCAGTCCTCTGATCTGCCCCTGGCCTCAGAGCAAAGGGCATTTCCTTGATCGATGATCTCTTCTATAAAGTCAAGAATCAACACATACCTGGAATCTTACTGCCTGACCAACCTTGAAGCTTCTCCCAGACATGTGACCCCACCATCAACCAACTTCCACAGTGACTGAACCTAAATCTTGACCATAAGCCCTGATCCTAAACCCTAAGCAAACCCAACCAATTGTCTCCGCGTATCTACATATTGTACTGGTCAAATGATCACTTCAACCAATTGTGTTCGAATGAAGGCAAAATAGCCCCAGCACAGGTTTTGCTTCTTGAAGCAGAATAATACTTAACTACCTGAATGCGTTGTGCCACTTTGGGTCCTGTCGTCATGCTTATAAACAGAAAGTTTGACATATCTTGCAAGCTTGACATATCACGTAACCTAAGTACTTTTCAGAGTCAATTGCATTAAAAAGCAAGCTGAAGTTTTGCCACACAGTTCCGTTGCCACGGGGAGGCTTTGGTGGGCTTAGCCCCTCTGAAACAAAGCTCCAAACCCCTAAGATTTTCTGGTGATGGTTCTGTTGCCACCCCAAGCTTTTCATTAGCCATTTCATTGGTAACAATGGTTAGATTAACACCATCCATGAGTTCACATTCATAATTTCATTTATTAAATTAATCTTACCCATGGTTGCATTTTAGCCAAACCTAACTACATAGCAATGCTAGTAGTTTACAAACCAAAACAGCAATCAAGAAAATACACTGGCTTTCATTTATATTGAAATGACTGACTAAAAATTCAGTGTAACCAGTCAATGTCACCAAACAACAATTTTGCATATCATGTGATGTTTAAGAAAAAAAAGCTTTCTGGCCTGGTATCATCCAACAACCGAACCACCAGTCAATGCAGGCAAACGTAGAACAGGCGTGAAAACTGCAAGGTCTGGTGTAGAATACGTAGAACAGGCGTGAAAACTGCAAGGTCTGGTGTAGAATACAGACTACATTAATAAGAGCTAGAGTGCTCTAGCTAGTCTCGACCAGTGCTCTTCAACCTTTTTCGTTACGGTGCACCCTCAAAGATGTTTTGACGAACTCATGCACCCTATTTACTTAAACACTAAAACTCATGCACCCTATCTACTGACACTTCCCCCGTGTCCCCAGGTAATTGCGCCCATGTCCGTAAGTTCCCTGGTCTAAATAAGCAAGTCCCTAATTCAGTAACTCATCTACATAATTCAATTGATAATGGCTCATAGTCTGCTGCTTATGAATCACAAATAATCATCTAGTAGATACAACAATTGGCTTGAAAGTCATTGGTTAGTTAATGGTTCATTTTTGCTAACAGAAAGTTTTTATAAAAATTATCTGTTCAGTGTGACAAGTTTGTGATGCACCTTTGTGAACCCTTTCTTAGTGGTGCACCCTACGCATATTTTGGTACACCCTAGGGTGCACGTTGCACACCAGAGATGTTCGGATAGTGATTTTTCACTATCCGATCCCATCCTGTTTTTGAAAAATGATATCCGTATCCGAAGCGAATCCTGCTTAGGATGAAATCATACTATCCGTAACCGAAAACTATCCGAAAGTGTATTATGATGCACAACATATATTTTTGTGCTTTGTCTATTTTGCCTCACGATGCAAAATAACATTGGAGTTATTTTGCCTTCAGCTGAACACGATTGCTTGAAGTAGTCACATGACAAGTTTGGAACGCATGTACTGCTTAGTTGAACATGACATCTGTAACAGCTCAGACCTATGCATGGATGATGGTTGTCATGGTTTCTTAGCTGGCAAACAGTTAGCAACTTCTTGTTAAGTTTGCATTAAGTGAACTGTAGATTAAACCCTAACTCTAGTCTAAACACTGAACCCGTTAACTTAATAATTGACCCTACACCTTGACCATAAGCCCTGATCCTAAAACCTAACCATAAACTCCTAAATACGAACCAATTATCTCTGCATATTGCACTTGTCACATGACCAGGGTGCAGTGGGGTGGGAACGACGTTGCCATACATTTTTTTGGTGTGGGAAAGCGTTCCCATACCTTTTTGCACTAGTAGCGGTACTTGAAGATGTGAGATCTAAGCGATTACATTAAAACATGGCTCCAATCTCACAGATGTGCTAACAACATGCGGATTTGCACTGCTGCTAGTCAAAAGTCTGCAATGAAACAGGAATATCCAGTGCAGACGTTCAGTGATGTAGTCGAGACCGTAACCTCCGAGACCGAGACCGAGACCTGGCTCAAATTTCGAGACGAGACCGAGACTTTGCCATAAAAGCCGAGACCGAGACCTGCAAGTTCGAGACCGAGACACGAGACCTCACATTTCTATGATGGTAATTAAAGCTAACTCCTTGAATAATGCAGTAACAAAATATCTGGCACATTGCCAAATGTCAAGATAATAAAAATCATCCGAAATTTGTGCAAGCGGCCAAATACTGCAAACGTTCATTTTAACTTTCCTCTAAGGAATTTACAACATCAAACCTGTGGCCTTATTTACAAATTCCATGAAGGCATGGACACTGAAAATGTTGGCAGCGTTTAGAACAGTGGTTTTCAACCTGGGGTCGTTTACCTTTTTTGCCTTTTTTTTGTCGCGAGAGCTTCTAACAAAACTATTCATATTTACTTCTCTATTTTATATTTCTTATGGAACTACATTTTGTGGTAGCCAAAATAATACGATCGCCTGGCAAAAATGATAGCCTACTTTTCATTCAAAATTGTTTTAAGTGTGATCATGACCACCACAATACAGAATACTGTTGCATTTGACAACTCAGGAATAACTTTGTGACGTAAGAATGTGATGTGTTTGTAAATTAGATATCTGATTGCGGCAGCTAAGGGAGTTTTCATTCTAGTATTCAATGAGTTGTGCTGTGGAGTGATTTGTGTACGGCACGAGTCTCTCTCACTGATACTGCCATGTGCATGAATTTAACAAATGAGTCTTGGTTCAACATAGTGATATCGTACGTTATTTTATAGTCATTGTGATTTTCTATTGTACAAACACAACTGCATTTCGTATGTCTGACTGGAAATTTTCGGAAGGGGTTCGTTAGGTTAAATTGGGTTCCAATATGGGTCGCCACATGAAAAAGGTTGAAAACCACTAGTTTACAGGTTCTACGCATTTTCACACGAAAAATGTTGGTGAGACAATTGAATATTACAGGTGTTTGCCGTTGCCATGCTTCAATAAATTAGTTTTGACTCAGAAAAATTTTAATTTTTCAGTCAGCATTCAGTGCTCCCACCTTCCTGAATTTGATGACGAGGTGATGGAGCCCCAGCCAAGTCGAATTGACTGGCTTAAGGTTACGGCCCAGGAAAGAGAGGACT
>Ga0210059_1005039_pt1 | contig 21249 bp, 13 predicted proteins | sample Ectturendosymbi2_FD_188042 | JGI IMG/M metagenome (GOLD analysis project Ga0210059, IMG submission 188042) | Ecteinascidia turbinata endosymbiont from Florida, USA - Sample 2 (SPAdes) (version 2) | ecosystem: Host-associated > Tunicates > Ascidians > Unclassified | place: Key West, Florida...
TGTCGGAATGCTGAATGGGTACATGGTAAGATAAAGGTTGGGAACCCCTGCACTAAGGAATCAAAGCACTAATGCTCTTCTGCTGGTGTTTGTTAGCAATTCTTTGCTTGTTTGTTTTCCTTTGTTTTCTTTGTTTTGTTTTGTTTGCTTATTTGTTTGCTTTTCTGCTCGCATTTGTTAGCACAAAATGAAAATCTTGGAACTCAAAAAAGTTTTAGCCATTTTAAAAATCTTCAAGTTTTTTTCCAATATTTCTCAGCTTTGGCCCATTTTTTGTAAACAATTTTTTTTGCAGAAAAGTAACATTTGCCCTCGCTGCTTTCATGTGTCAGATACAGGTATGAATATTTGCGATTTGGTGCTCCGTTTACGAAAAAACGTTCGAAAGTTTACTTTTCCGTTATTGGTAAAATATGAAAGTTTTGCTCAGTCAAATGCGATCGTATTGCGCAGTGCATGATGCCAGCATGACCAGAAATTATTTACTACCTTCTATATTCTCAGTAATCAAAATCGACCGTAGTTTCACTAATAAAAACTTGTTTGCGTAAAACTTTATTTGTTGGAAATTTTGTTTTAATATTACGTTTTTACCACATTTTTATCCATCATGAGTTCAAAAATACGGTTTGAGTTTTCCTGCTGTTGGGTCACGTGATGAAGGAATTTTAAATCAAACTTCGAACTGTAAACGCCACGAATGCTTCCTGGTGTTGAACGCAATTCACATACAACAGGCACTGGAACGGGGTCTCAATCACGCGGCCGCAAGGTCATTTTGTGCGGCCCGCAATGCTGTTTGGGAATTTTCAAATAATTAATGTATAAGTTATTTCGTTTATTCACCGGTGCTTAAAAGTGCCCGGCCAGCAAGTGAACGAGTTCCTTTTAACGAACGCAGAGCCGCCCAGAAATGATTTGCCTGTAACTCACGTTACCTTTCGTAGGAAATAAGACGTAAAAGCTGTTTCTGGTAAGGTTCAGTTACCCCCATTGTTGCGTCAGCGTGATTTTGTGGCCCTAGGTTACTTTACAAGTCCTCACTTCGCCCTCGAAGCAATTCGAGTTTGAGACCCCTGCACTGGCAGCTTCAATCATTGTAAAACAAAAAAATAACCCGACTCAGCACCTGGGAGTTTTGGTTCATTTGTGTTCAGTTCGCGGGTAACTTTTGTCGGGTCTGCTTTTGTGGGAGGAACATTTAGCGACATTCGAGGACGGGCCGTGGTCGTCGTCGGGACCACTTTCGGCGATCCCGACGCTTCCTGCGAAAGGCAGCCGAGCAGTTTGAGATCGTCGATGGCGGCGTCGCCCCGGTAGTCTTTGCGCTCAGCTTCGATCACTATCTGCAAATAGCGAGTGTTTGAAAATATTTAAAAGCGTTTCCTGGTACAAGTTGAATGTGTTTTGTTTTCGGAGGTGTTTGCTGTTCCGCAGTGCATCATTTAGTTGCGGGAAAAACAGAGCTGCTGCACGCAGTAATCTAAGAAAACTGATGGGATGCGATCAACCCTCAGCTCCAATCAACATTCATTTTGTAAATCAAAAATAAACCTTTTTCACACCATTTTTTGGAATACGCTACTGAACTCCATGCAACAAGCCGTCAAAGTGCTGCTGATTTTGACTTTGACTCTACAAAAATTGAAATACGTTTAGTTGCACCTGCGCTGTGAAACGATAAAGCAATGATGGTCGCGAAACGAAGGAACATAATGTCGTTTTGGAGACAATTTTTGACGTATTCCAAAAGTTGTCTTTAGAGTAGTCATCAGGTTCAATAGAACATTACTACCTTCAAAGTCGCATTGAGAAAAAAATGTCTACCTGTTCCTTGAACGGTGCAGAAAGTCTAACAGCATGTGTTTGCACGCTTTGATGCAGTCAGATTGTTTATATTCGCCCTTATTCTTCGAACACTACAGCCGTATTTTACTTTGTGGCTGAGTGCTCGGACGTTACGGTGTTAGTTTGAGGACGTATGCAGGCCACAATGCATTCGTACTTCACCTGACCTAGGCCAGGGTTGGACTCCTAATTCTTAACTTGCGATTTTCGTGTCCTACTCTGGATGTAGTGCTGGACGAAGTGTTATGAGTTAGCGGACAATTATGTCTGTAATCCTGCGATCCTAACCCCAACAAAACCTTCTGTGTCTGTTTTGTTAATCTGCGTTGTGCCGACAGTGTGTGCGTGCAATCAATATACTTCGGGTCTGGTACAAATATCAAAATAAAAAATATTAAAAAATAAACAAATCTTACGCTAAAATTTTCGTGATTTTGGAGTAGATCGTTCGGAATCGGAATTTGAGCCATCTTCCACCGGTCACCCTGGCCGCCACTGGTCTCCCAATCTGGAGCCGTGAAGTTTCTGACCTCTCCCCCGATGAGGTAGACACGAAGAGGACCGACACTGGAACCATGCATGTTGTACCTATAAACATGCACCAAAAGGTTTTTGGTATTTTTAAGAAAGCACGCGCACGTTTTTGCTGTTAGAGTGTACTTTTGTTCGAAGCAAAATTTTTGCTAGCTGCAACTCGGTAGTTTTCACGACAGAAGAAGACAACCCAGGCGTGCGGTTGATGCCAATGTTTGCTACATTTCATCTGTCTAGAGAAAAAATCATTTATTGTTTCAAACACGAAATATTCCTAAGCATCTTGCAGAATTCAGATTGCAGATCCAAACGTTGTACAAAAACTCACCCCAGCATGCCATACCTTATAGTTGAGTTGAATAGAAACAGGCAGCCCGTTACAATGTATTTGCAGTTCGAATTTGGATGAGAGCAAATGTTTCAATTTCAATCTACTGTACATGGTACAGTTGCTTCCACCTTTTCCTTCAGCACTGTTTCATTATGGCAAGGCGTTGGCGCAAGCTTGGCATTCATTTTAACTGTCGAAGAGCTGGACCAAAATCACTGAAAACTTTACTGAAAGTTTAAAACAAACTGCAACGCATTATGATTGGATCTGATTTCGATGACGATTTCAGAAATGAGACAATTTTTCCTTCTGGTTTTAGCTGCAAAAGCCTGAGCCTTCCAAATAATTCCAGAAACAACCGGATCCAGATTTGCTCCAGGAGCAAGCCAGGCCAGGGGTGCAGACGGGACTCATTTTGAAGTCCAAACCTGGCCCGAGGCCGACATTTATTTTTGAAAACCGATTTAGGCCCGAAAACGAAAGTTACCGAGTGTGTAAAGATTGGTGCCACTAAGGGTAGTGGAGGCGTGTCAGAGTAACCGTGACTAAATAATTCACAGTTAATCATCTTTTGTTGAAGATTAAATCAGCTAGATTATTTCAACAGTAACTGGCGACAAAAGTGTCCGATGTTTCAAAAACATTTTGTATGCAGGCCCGAAACCGGTTCGAAACATTCTGACAAACTTAAGCCTAAACGCGGCCCGGCTTACAACTCTGATCAGGAAAATGCCGTTTGAAATCTTAAAAAGTTAAATTTGTAACCTACGTTCAGGATTCTATTTGAATAAGACTGGTGATTTTTAATTAGTAGGTGAATATATACTCTGTAAGATCTTGGTGTCTGAGTTTTTTGCTGGGAAAATATTCCTTTCGATAGACTGTGCATGTTTTAAAATTGTGATTGGTTTTCGTCAATTTATAAGGCTCTGTCTATGTTAAAATTTCTGACTTGTTGATACCTTAACCATCTCGTCGTAATTATTTCAGTTAAAATGAGTTTTCTTTCACCAAACGTCGCAAATATTATACGAAATCATTGTCCGTTATTTTATACCAAACATTACTCATACATTTACCAGAATTGAAAGATGGGCGTAGCGTTTTTCGTGCAACTTATCGAGGAAGAGATGAGTCTCGCTTTGTCGCCTTCTGTTCTCGGCCACGACGCTTCAACATACAAGTAACGACCCTCTGGAAAACGTGTACAGGAAGAGCAATTAGGAAAGATGCTCGATTGCATCTTCTTGTAATTAGCAACCACACGGCAGACTCGTGAAGCCAAAGTTTTGTCCGAGAATTTTTTTTCGGATCAAAGACTTTTTTACGCTAATTGGCGTTAAATTCGCTAAGGCGTTGCCGCAGCATCAGCATGCAGACAGTTGATTGGCTGCCGCCAGAAACACGACTCACTTTAATCGACGCGGTCAACCGCACGAGCAACACGCTTCTCGATTATTCTGTTCGAACGCTAGTGAACCTCACAACTTTCCGGCATGAAAAACGCACCCGTGCAAGCTACAGTTGGGAACTGTTACTTCTTGAGTCATCGGTCACGTGCAGAAAAGACACCGTGGTCGTTCTCCAGTGAGTTTATGCAAGCTGGTCAGTACAGCCCTCATTACCTGGCGTGCCAAGCGTGTGATCAAACGAAGGTCCCGTTGATCTTGTTGGCGTCTGGCCGCAGTTGGGCAACCAGTTGAAATCGTCCGCGGACATTTGCGTCCAGCCGCAAGTGTTGTTCTCGAAATCGCAGTCAATGCCCTCTGGTGGAAAAACATTGCGTCACTGAACCTTGACTGAAACACCTAAAAAGCGATGTCGCTTAGACGCTTGCTGGATTCAGTTGAAACGTTTTTGATAAATCAAAGCAAACGCATTTGCGGAGAGACAAAGTCAAATTGCACGCCTTCCTTGAAAAACGCTTATTACTACCTCTTGTTCGCTTGCGAGGTCTTCGTTGTTCGAAGTAGGAGAGATATGTTGTGCTTATCGAAGAAGAGTAAAAACTACACATATCCGGAGGATGACGAAGAAAATGGAGAACACAACACTTAAATAGCACTACATTTGATAAGAAAAAAACAGAGTCGTTGCTCTCTATAGTGGATTATTTTATGTTTCCGAGGCTGGAAAATCGACAATCCCTTAAGGTTATCTGGTCAAGGTGCACTAACACATGTATCTCACAAACCAATATAGGCATTTAGTAAATTATACAAGCTCACACGTCCCAAAGCAAAAAATGCGAGGAGTGAAAGCACAAGAAATGCAGGTGGTGCTTATTCAAATTTAGCAAGAGCCAACAACATGACATTTTGTCTTGCTCATACTGAGAAAACGCGATGTCTTATAACTTTGGCGCTTAAAGGTAGCGCCTTCAGACTTTGTTCCACGTCAGCCCAAAGGAAAGCTCCCCTATAAGAAATTGATTTTTTCCAGCATAGTTTGAAACACTTTGAATAAAATAGTTTTACATGCTAGCGACTCTTGTTTGATAAGAATGAATAGAAAAAATCTTTTGAAAAATTTGTTGTATATCTCGGGAAAGTCACCGTGGTGAAATTTGTGCATGAACTTTGCCAATTCGAGTTGATAAATATCATTAAGTTTCAATGTTTGTAAGTTTTTGTATAAAGGAGTTATATGGCATGTATATTTGCTAAAAGCCGTTATCCGCAATATATTGCTTTGTAATATAACAACGGTTGCAGAAGAGAATTAGTGGCTGTAACTCATGAAACAATGCAATATTGTAAGTGGCAATGCACAAACTTAAAGTATAATAATCACCAAACTCCAATAGGAACAAATTTACGAATTTTAGTAAGTTTAAGGAAACCCAAATATATCTTCTGATGCAAAAATGTTGCAACGAATGAATCCGTATTTCGCTAACTCTGTTCACATAATGATAGCATTGTGGGTTGGTACTAGAACAATATCGGCAAGTGCAGACCAGTACAATTATTCTAAATTCTAAAATAATTTCAAAGATTGCCAGTAGGCGAGGGGGAGAATTTCTTGCTGGCATTCCAGATCACGGAGAAAAACGGGGTGGAGTTTGTTTGGTCAACAAATAGTGCTGATCAGAAGTCTGATATCTACTTATTTTGTAGTTTACCCAGTTGCCAGAATTTGAAGCAGGTTTACAAAAAGTTCTGATTAGGGTTGTTTTTCCGCGTTCACGCCTGCATCATCTCTTCCAAAATAGGGCCTGTCTCTCAATTAGGTCGGAGAGAAATGTAAACAGTGCCTATGTCAATCGGCCGCGTGCCGTGGTATGCCAGGCAAAGTCTTCACTTACTGCTGCTACATGGCGAAGCGGTCAGCTTGACGTCATCTACGGCGATGTCGCCTCTGTAGTTCTCGCCACGAATAGCTTCCAAGATAATCTGCGAACAGTGGACATCCGGTGAGATGTTTTCAGTGGCGTGTTGGTTGCGACAACAGTCCGTTGGTGGTTTGCAACTGAAATGATTTTTTCGCACTACGACAACTTTAAGCCCAAACGAGTGCTCTATTCGTAGTATCTGTGCTCTATTCGTAGTATCTAAGCCAACTACTGTATGTCCAAACCAAATGACTTAATGAGCCAAAAATTATATCACTATCTTAACCAGGACCGCACATTGAATGACATATTAATGAGGGCCTCACATTGAATGGCTTACTTTAAGCTTTGGCAAACTACATTTAGCCCTAATGCACTGAAAGCATTCGAATCCTAACTGCAATGGTAACAGACGTGATGAAGTGGCACTGAAGACCACCTGCGTCAAAAAGGTTAAATTCAAGATTATCAAAACAAGGATAGGTGGACAGAATATAGGATACTTTCACTACAGCGAAAACCCGAACCGGGCCCCACAAAACTCTCGCTTGGGTCGCGGGTTGGACATAGCTGATCTACAGTAAACAGTCTCTGCCAATTGCTCGTTGCCGCCAGAGTACAAGACTGTAGAACACACGCAAAACACAGCCTTTGTTGTTTCGATTGTCAACGGTCTGCAGCAACGGGTTGGGGCAATAACAAGTGTCTTGCTACAAAAGTTCTTATGACAGTGAGAAAGAAGACGCTGGGGAGCAGTAAAAACAAACATTGAATTTCTCTCTGCGGCTTTGATCTTCTCGCGCAGCTCTGTTTGTGAAAGTACCGTGTTATGTTTAATCGAAAAAAAACGCGTAGAGAAGGTCGGTAATTCGAAGCTTACAACGAGGCACAGCGCCAAACAGGGCGTTACATCTCATGAAGCACTTGTTCCGTAATTTGACAGGTGTGAAATATTTGCTGGCAACACGATTATTCAGCCTCGCCTCAAAATGGATCACTGTGCACGATGTAATCCTTAAAAAATGTAGTTTATCAATTCATCTGACTGTTATCCTCACAAACGTATAGAAGCTTGAATTTCCTGGACTCGCTGACTGGTTTTACCAAGAATAGGGTGAGGTCAAAATGATGTTAAGAGCTTTAAATATTTATTCTTGTTTCGAAAGTGCCCCAAGTCTTCGACAGAACCATGAATGACAGTGTAATGATGATGCATGAACCACGAAAGGGTTGTGTGGTAGTTGAAAAAGAAAGTGTGAGATACTGATCATACCTTGATTAGGTCTGCCCTCTAGAAAATGAATCTTTCGGTTTGAGGACATTGTAATCATGCCTTTAGAACACAAAATGATATAAAAAAGGTTTTTCCAGGATAAGATGACGCTTTAGTGATTACGTCCAAGCAGAACCGTCGCCAGAAAGTTTTCAATAGGGGGGCTTAGGGTTTGTTCGGGGGGGCTTGCCATTCTAAAAATTGACAAAACCTCAACTGCCTTATAGTGTTTCATGTTTAAATTTGGGGGGGCTTGGAGCTTTGTTTGGGGGGTCTAGCCCCCAAAAGCCCCCCCGTGGCGACGGGACTGCGTCCAAGCATGTATAAACCTTTCCAAAGATATGGTTTAAAACTTTAAAAACTTAGCATTGCCGATGTTGGCTTACAGAGGATATTTATGCAGACGCCTGCAGCCGGTGTTAAAAATGCATTCTGCATTGCGTGATTTACGTGAAATCGATTTCCTTGTGAAACATAGTTTGGCGGTCTTGTTTTTGCCCTTTGACGTCTTTTGCGTCGCAGTGTTATTTCTTGCGTCACAGAGTCTTATGGTTTTGAATTACTAGCATTGCCAAGTGTTGCTTTATTTTTTGACTGAAGATGGATGAAGAATAATCTGAAAGGTCTCAAAATAAAACATGTATAGCTTTTGAAGGCTATTTTGGTGCTGATGAAACTTTGCGATCAGATTTAACTGCGTCGCCCTAGTGGAGACATGTTGCATTCTACACTGGAGTAATGTTGACCTTGTCTTTTTAGAGGTGATTTATATCAGAAAACTTTGAAAAGTCTGTTTGCGGCACAAAAGCAGATTCAGGGCAGTTTTGATAAAAATAAAAAGATGTGCTTTTTCGTATTGGACGCAAATGACTTTGCCGACTTGCGGAATCTTTCTGCACATCACTGGTTCTGTTCCAATGAAGCCTACACTCCTGATTTCCTTAACTCGCAATATTTCAATAATAATCGTTTTTTGCCAAATCACTCATGAAATTTTTAAACAGATCCCTGCTTTGACGCGCATGCACGCCAGTGCACGTGACCAGTGAGAAGGTAAACGAACGTTTGATATCGCTGTTTGCAAACAGCAGCTCAGATCGAAATTGCGACGATATAATGAGGGAAAAGCCAAAAAACTTTGCCACTTGGTCGGATGTAATTATCCTCTTTAGCTGCTACGCCCTGCAATGCGCCGCGGATGCGGCGATAAACAACTGATGACGAACGCTTTTCGTGCGAAAGTCAGTTGACAACTGAGGCGATCCCAATGCCGGAAAGACAAGGGTGGGCCGATTATCGTCTAAACAAGGCGATTAAACGTTTGGAGATCATAGAGTACAGCCGGACTGCAAGTTGCAATCGGGACAGCCACGCTTTTGTCAACCGAGCAGCCAGAGTCGGCCGTAAGTTCGAAGCTAATACGCGAAGCTCAACTCAAAAGTTTGACATTAGGTGATAGAAATTGTGGAAACTGTCAGATTTGACGGTTGGAAACTTCGCTTGGTTTTTAACGCAGAGATTAAATTTTGTGCAAAACATTAAGGATTTTCTCTTGTTTATTTCGTCAAAGAAATTGTTATTTTGACTATTTTAGCCAGTGGCGTAGCCTGCCCAAATTTCTGGGGGGCCAAATTTTTACTTTAAGTGAGCAACACTATTTTGTATGGGACACCGCCTCTCAAACCAGGAAACAACAAGATATGTTAGAAATTTGGGGAGCATGCCCCCTGGTCCCCTTTGCTACGCCTATGATTTTAGCTTAGTTGGCGTTTATTCCACCACGCTGTTGTAAATCACTCACCCGGAACGGCTCTGTTGAGGTGAACTCCACTTGGTGTTCGTTCCACCAGTCCCCGTCTTGTCCGAATATTGGTTTCTTCGAATCGCTTTGGACCGACCAAGGGCCAGACAAATGAGCAATGGTCTGCTGTTTTCCCGTTTGAGCCCCTTTGGCGTACACGTTCAGGTCCTTGACATCGGTTCCATGCATATGGTGCCAAAAACTGAGCAGCAAACAAAGGAAATGCGCGGGTAAACAAATTTTTCCCTAAGAATGACGTAAATGCTAAACTTACCTCAAGCAATGCAATCCCTTCTTTTCCACAGGAGGACTGATAAGTCTCGCTCTGTCGCCTTCTTGCCGAGGTTGTGACGTTTCAATATACACGTAGGATCCACCAGTTTTATCTGCATAAAGAGTTGTTCAAAACTAAGGTATGCTGTGGTGATTGGTTCAGGCAATCAAAGAAAAGTGCAGTATTAATGCCTCCAGTCCAAAACCTGAGCTTTGTCAACAAAGGAAGTGACGTATTTCAAACGTGCAGCAGTACTGAAGAAGCAACAGCCGGCCTGTGCAGCAACGTAAAAAATTAAACTCGCGTGTTCAGAACAAAGCGCGCATAGTAGTTGCCAAACGGATTAGTGCCTTCAAAGCGGTAGTCCCACCTGCAAAGCACGCCAACGTTACAAGACTGCCGTACAATTTTACTTTCAACGGAATGCTCAGCATCCGGTGTTTTCTATAATTGCCGTATTTTTTCCCGCAATTTCTAATTCCACTAAACGCGTGTTGAAACCCCCTTCTGTGATGCGCTACAAAAGTTAACACTTTTATAGCACCACGCGTTCTGACAAAAACTTAAAAATGGAATCGAATAGGCATGAATTATATTGACAAGCCAAGCTATATTTTGCACACCACAGATACACTACGGCAATACTTCAGGCTAAACCCTGAGGGCGACAATAAATTGTCACCGTTTTCAACTAAATCATTGGCTTCACACGTCGCAAAACTGGTGTCCGCAATCAGTTATAGTTCTTGCTAGTCAGTGTCTGGCTGCCCTTCCTCTAAAAGTTATTTCTCCAAGTCCGTGAGTGTTGATTTGTGCTTTGATACTCGCACGTAGACCTCGCGCGAGCGGTAAACAGCGATATTTTTACGGCTATGCGACAATTGTGTGGCGCAAAATACTACACGCTTCACTCATGATTATGCAGCAACTTTTACGAAAGAGCTGGTTGTTAATTGAGCAATTATCTGTAGCACTCGCCCCGTTGGTGTTTCTCTAGTTTTTCTAATGCGTTTCAATATTCGAGTTGTTTGAAAACTGTAACCCAACTACTTCAGAACCTTCAAATGAAACTATGGACCGTTGTTCCCACCTTGATATCTCTTAGTGATAATTGCTGTCGAATTATGTCGCTCAAATCTCCACACATGTTTTAACATTGTACGTCTTATCTTTGTAAAACTGATTGTTGAAAAACGTTTTTCTCTTTGTCGACGTTGTAACAATGGACATTCAAAGGGTAGGATAACTGCTGGTGTAATGGCAACAAAAGAAACACTCAGGACGTGCATGTGAAAATGCAGCACATAGTTTGCTTGTCTGAATATTTTTAGTCTTTTTGTTCTGTAGATTGTAACATTATAGGCGGTGCATGCTGGAGACAACCCGCGTGACTGCAAAGGAAAATCTAGAACTCTTATCATCTGCAGCTCAGTGAAGAATAAATTTGATGATGCAACCACATATAAAAATAAAATCTGAAACTGAAAGAGAAACATCTCACGATTGATGGTTTCGCGTGTTGCAGCGATTTTAATGCGTTTTCATGAAGAAAAAGCAGTATTGTTGCCAGGTCATTGCCTTTGTTTTGCATTAATCGCAGTAAACTCTCAGCACACTTCGTTTTAAATATTAGTGCCTGGTTCGACCATGTAGTTATTGTTTTTTAATTTTGAGGAAAACCTGAAGATAACGTTAATACTTTATACTGATCGTCATAACTGCGCAGGTATGTTGAAATTGGTTCAAATACAATTCACAGTAAAGATAAGAAAATGCTTTTTTACTTTTTTTTCAATACACTGTCTTACGTTGTAACATGCTCCACGAAATATTGCTGTCACTGTTTGAATCTGTTTGCTTCGACGTTGAAGACAACCTCCACTTACGGGTGAAAACAATAGCATTTTTTGAACAATAATCCTCGATATACTTGATGTAAAGCAGCTTCTAACGCACCTGCACCCCAAAGTTTCAACTTAGACTTTGAAGTACAACCTGGTGTGAATGGCAACTGGGAAAGCTTTAAATAGGTCATAAAACGTGTGTTTTCTTGTTTTTTTCATGTTGAGAATTGTTTGCTGTTGCCTTCACCGACAAAGTGAAAAAGGTTAACGATTATGTGAAGAATTAGCAGGTATTTTCAAAAATATAGTAAATTATTTGCAAATTTTTTAATTCTAAAGTACGTTGATGTTAACTCGGAAAAAATTTAATTTTGCTTACTCACCTGGCGTAACAAATGAAGTTGCGTTTACGAAAACTCTGAAAAAGTTTTTTCCACACGTGTTGATTGTTAGTATTCGCATTTTAATAGATTGTCGCTTTTATTTTTTTTAACCTTTTTGACAACGTATACTTGAAATTTTAACAACCTTTGACCGACGTCTTTTTCAAAAGCTGAAGTAGAAGTGAAAACTTATCTAAATCAGTCAAATTAATGACTTTTAATATACCTTTTGCTAAATAGCCTGTTACCGCAAGCGCAGGTGCCCAAAGATGTAATCACCTGTTCTTGCTACTTTGAGAGCCAGAGGCGCCGTGCAAACGAAAAACTTGGGAGCATATCTTTGAAGTAAACAGTGATAAAAAAGACCATCGTTTTTGGCTCAATAAAATAATTCTAAAACATCTTAGAGTACAAACTCCCGTCTCGTCTGCCCCTGATAGCGGGGATCGAAATACAACGAGACAAAAGTTTGTTTAAAAACCTGGGGCTCCGTGGAACACGATAACACTGCAAACAGCATGCGCGATCGCTATCTCACAGCTAACTCAAAAATGGTAAAAACGCATTCGGGTGATCTCACTTCGCGTTGTGTTATCCCAAGGAGGTCCGGTGCCTTTCGACGGGGTTTCCCCCATCATGCGTACCCAAGAAAAGTCACCCATTTTGTCGTTTTTCCATCCGCACAGGTCACTGTCGAAATCGCAGGATAGTTCATCGGTGTCGCCTTGGTGATTTCTTCGCGTGTTCGATGTGCTTTTTTTCACTAAAAATACAATTATAACGCAACAAAGCTAAGAACGTCATAATCCACAGGTTTGTTTGTTTCGAACTTTATAGACGTACCATTTCGAGCACGTTTTTCAGCTCAAGAAAAAGGTGAACCTCAAGAGCGCGAATTACATGTCGACGTGTGCGCTTAATTCGCAGTCTCCACGAACAGCGAGAAACATGAGCACTCACCTCTGTTTCTTACTTGCTGTTGCTGAGTGAACGTCGACGCTTTGACACTGGCAACAAGCACACAAAGTAGGCCTATAACTAAGCGCCTGCTCATTTTCTCACTCTATGAAAATATATCTGAGCAAGGTGTTTAAGCGCTTCGTAAGACACAGCCAGACTGCTGCCCCTTTCACTGTTCTGTAAACACCGAAAGACACCTTGCCAGCACACGTAGGCTTGTAAACCAGTTTGCTTGCGGTATTTTGTGTCTTCCTCTGTAGGTCCTAATTTCGACAAGTGCCGTTGTACCAAAACCCTGAGGCTTCGCTCGGATGATTTATACGAGGCCTGACGTAAACACGCATGTTAGGAAAAAAGGCATCGGTTTGCGTAATGAGCCAACGGTTCGAAGAATTTCTAGCAACACTTTGATGACGTCGTTGTAAATAGAATTCAAAGTTACGGGCTCTGACGGAAATGCGGTTGAATATTCCCCGGTCCTGAGATACGACACGGTGCAGCAGCAATTTCTCAAAAGTCAGTCTCTTTTTCAGGACTCTTTGGTCAAATACCGTAGTATTATACCCGAATTGGATCTCCAGCATCAATGCAGATGACAGTTGGCTGCCAGCAAAAACAAACAAGTCTTCTTTCGATATCCTCTACTACTGCGATGGCGCTTTATCCTCTACTTGACAGGAGAGCAATTTGCAACATGTCAGTCAATGAAACATGAACAGCAAAGGGTTCGATGAAAAATCGTTTTAGTTTTTATCGGTTTCTCTAAACCGGAATAGAGCAGGTTGTACTAGTTTAAAACACCAATGTTATCGCACAGACATTGCTGGCTTTTTTTCTCGTTTCAACGCATTTTGCGATTATTCAAACTCTGTAAAGGATAAAAAGACTTACTAACGTAAGGTTGGAAATATCTCGTTAAGACCTCATCAAACCAATAAGCTGTTAACACCTTTTGCAATAGCTAGCCAATCTGCAAGAACCTCAGTTACTTTGCAAAGATGATTTTATTAAAATTCTGATCACACACTCCTTTATAATGTTCATTGCCGGGAAATTAGCTCATAGGATCCATATTTTTAATATCAAAGGTGAACTGTATCAAAAACTGTGCAATAAAAAAAGACCACCAGTAATTATTGGCGTTATCGTTTATTGCAAAAGAACAATTAACACCTGCGCATTGTCCTCAATTTTTTGCATTTTTCTTTTCACGGCAGATTTCCTAGGTTTCTCACCAAACGGTTTGACGGGCCTTTAATTAAATGCTATAGGTGAAATTTCATTACGAAAAACATTGTTGATTTCCCATATCCCCATGACAGTAATAAAGCACCGTTCAGTTTCGTTTTTCACTCGTTTTTTTGTATTCCTTCCGGTGTGTCACGAGTGGTACCCAGTGCTCGTCACCGTTTGCTCGCGCCGTGGGCGACGGAGTTGCTTTCGGTGAATGCTGCTTTCTTCTTCATCATTTCTGCCGGTTGTTTTAATCCACTGCTTGGCCGCACTGGATCTCGGGCAGGTGTTGAGCAGCCATTTGATTGTCTCGTCATCCAGAACCGTCAGGCCATGCAGTCCATGAGAAGGTCGATGGATTGAACATTGGAGGACAAAATGGTCGACGGTCTGTACTTCTGCGCCACACTCACAAGCCGCAGAAAAGGCCACACCTCCATTGGTATAAGCAGGAGCATTGATGGCGAGACAATCAACCGTTTACTTGCACCTAACCATCAACTCTGCGAAACGATTGCTGGACAGGTCCCAGACTTCGTTTTTTGGAATGAACCGACCGGGAATCGAAACTAGCCGAACAGGCGTGTTCAACCAACTCTCCCACTTAGCCGATGTATAAAACACCGTTCCCTACATAAAGTGATGACCAATGTTCCCTCGAAGGTGCGCAACTGGGCACTCAGTGCGCAGTACCACCAACCCATTTGCGCAGTGAAATCGCGTTCTCGCGCGCTTGCAGAATTCCGAATTTAAACATAAAAATCATTATTCAGCTACCTATCAAGATTGAGCATTAAACATGGACAAAGTGTGAAAAAATTGGAAAAGTTTGAAAACCAGAAGGTGTTTGAATTAAATGTGTACTTTGTTCGTATTATGATAAGATTTCATAGTTACTCTTATATTTCACAAAATTTGCAAATCATTTCGAACTATGCTAACTCAGCCTTAAAATATCCAGGCTCACTGGAACAAACAGTTGCTCAGTGTACTATTTTCTTAGAGGGAACACTGGTAATGACACCACATGATTGCACAACAATTTCTAACACAGAATGTAAGCGATAGGTTTCAAACATGCCGCCCGCATGTGGCTATCCAAGTCTGTTTAACATCTCAACATCTTGTTGAACTTTATATAACATCCTATTGAACCTTATATAACAGGAGTGCTCAATAAATCGATCGTAACCCACCAGTCGATTTCAAAGGTACTGTGGGTAGATCGCATGACATAACCACTTCTGTGCCGGTGGGTAATGACAAAACTGTACATGGTCAATTGTGTTGTGCAATATGACCTCATGTGTGTATGCAAGGTACACCAACATACGTTGTAAATAAAATTCCCAATATTATTATTGCTAAACATATGTTTTGCATTTTTGTAGTAGGTACATCATTTTGACTCGTTCATTTTACGAGTAGTTCGCATGCTGAAAAAATGCGAGCACCCATAATTATATAGCTCTTGCCTTGTTTCGTTCGATGAGAATCTTGCGTTGTTTCGTTCGATGAGAATCTTGCGTTGTTTCGTTCGATGAGAATCAGCTAAACGCAGTTAATTCCTAAAAACCCCAGATCTTCTGATGAAAATCCCAGAAATGCATTGAAAACCCCAGATCTGGGGGGAAAAAACGGTTTAGCACAATTGGCGAAATCATTTTGAAAGTACTGAAAAAGCAGCGCAACCTAAAGAACAGGTCAATGTGATGTAGGCTAATAATATTTTGTGAAAATGTCATTCTTAACAAGATAATCAAATAATATCTGGCAAATGCAGCAATTTCGCCTTCACTGCTTGAGTTTTCACATAATCTTGCAAATAACTGTAAATGTTTTAATTTTTAAATCACGGTAATGTAAAAGCACTCAACTAGACATTCGCTTAACTGCTTGTGAAAAATTCAGCAAAACGTGACTTCTTGGACTGAAATATTCTGTGTATATAATCAGGAGGGGGTATTAAAGGAGGCAACGGTGACGGTCGCCTCTGCTCCCCTCTTTCAGAACTGCCGTGAGGACCCTCCTTTTGAGAGTTTTGCACTTAGTTTTTGCATTGTTTTGTTAAAAGGCTCAGTAGTCACTCAAGAGCCACATTTAAGCTCTGAAGCAAGTCATATGTTCGTCAAAAAGAAGCAAGAATTGTGTGCAAATGTGCCAAAAGGGGCCCCTCAACAACTCTGTTGTGTAGACAAAGAACAATTTAAAATCAAATAACTTCAAAGTTTCAAACAATATACAATGTGAAAATGACTTTCAGGCAGAAGCAAATTCCCAGATAGAGTGAAAATTTTAACTTACTTTCAGCGAATGAATTTTCTGTATAGCATGTGCAAAATATAGGGCCCCGTTTATAAGAGTTTGCCTCGATCACCTCAATTCTAATATAATAAATAACACAAAGCACTGCTGGGCCCATAAAAACGAGGGGGTCGTAGCAACTGCTACATTTGCTACTGTTGTTAATCCGGCACTCATGAGCGCAATTTATTGGGAGAGACGGGGGATTTGTTCCCCCATTTTGTCAGACGGTGGGGATATAATATGCCATGTCCCCCCACTTTTTTCTCTTTAGGTTTCGTATTTGGAGAGCTTTAAAAAAAGTGGCATTTGTCACGTTTTCTGTGAAAAGCTTTCATGTTAGATGGCACACATAGCGAAGTTGATGTCGAGACAGCGTTTGGTGTGGCATCACTGATTCTGCTTTTTATGAATTTTAGCTTCGAATAAAATAATTTTTAGCATTTTTCAAGTTTCTAGAGACCACAAAGATGGTTAAACTGCTGGTATTCGGCATTTTACCTTGTGTTGTGTATTGTTAGAAAGCTTATTTTCTTGAAACAGTGAGGGTTTTACAACCGCACATGTGAGAGACCACAGAACAGCCATGATTTGTTTCGTTCAGAAATATAACTGGCTTTGCTGTAACGTTGGTTGTCACGTATTTAGAAACAGACAATGTAAAATTTAACGATGCTAGTGTAACCTATATAATGCTAAAAAATTACATTTTCAGGCAAATCTCTGCAAAGTTTTTGCAGAAGACAAAAAGCAGCACTTTTGCGGCGACTTGGTTTTAGGATGGGCAGTTTTGCAAAAGTCTATCTTCAACCATTAGTAAACAGAATTTCAATCAAAACGCTGGAGAAGAATTTACCTAGCTATGTATTGATTTATAGCTCAAAACGGAAGGACTTGATTATGAATTAAAGATAAAGTATGCATTAGCCTCGCTTCTTGTAGTTTCACCACAATGGTAACCAACAAATCCAAACGATGTTTATTCTGTGACTCTTACACTTTGCGCCTGTGCTGAATACATTGGCTCGTCAATCAGTCCATCACTCGCCAGCGGATCGAGCTAGAGAGCTGTTCAAATCCGGTCTGAATGGGGAAAGGCTTGTAGTTTAGGCCGAGCGATTTCGGCCTTTCTGGCTATGTTTACAAAACCACAGTATCTTTTGACATGTTTATCAAAATAATCCGCGACGTCAACGTCGCGTGGGGGTGCATAAATTGAGCAGAATCAGCGAGATTTAAACGCATTCTAGGCCATAGTACGAGGTTTTGGAGGGTTTGTGGGACATTTTAGCATTTCTGGTTGATAAGTTATGGCAAAAATGGTTGAATATTAACTAGGGAAATCCCCTGAATGCCCTAGGGACATTCCTGACATATTTGGAATATTTTTGGCTTAACTTTTGAACCATAAACGCTAGAAACTTCATCAAAGGCTCTAAAGACTCGTATTTTAGCCTAAAATCAAAAAATCCTGCGAGCAAAAATATTAGCGTGTGGGATCGAATGATGACGTCATCAAATTAACCAGAAGACATGCCCTCATCATGATCCCCTTGGCCCGAAACCCCCCATCCAACTTTCAAAAACTTTTTTTTAATTCTAAACTACACGATGCCACGAGTCATTACAGGGTTTGAATAGCTCTCTAGCTCTATCTGCTGCCGAGTTATGGCCGGCTAAAGTTTGGCCTGAAAGGGAAAATTATGCCTTTTTTGAAAAGTTAGGGATTAGGCCAAAAACTGGGTTTTTGGCCCATAATTTTGGCCAGAGACATGCTAGCAAGTCAATCAAGGGCTCTATAGACGCGTATTTTGCTCTAGTTTTCAACAAAACTTTGAATCAAAGGAATGGGTTAATGCGTTGGGGCCCAAGGCTGGCCGAAGGTGGCCAAAATTTTCAAAACATGCCCTCATTTTTACGTCACCTCCAGAAAAACCCCACCGAAAACGAAAAGCGTTTTTTTTCGATTGCAAGCCGAAGACTTGCTGAATCCGAGGATGGTTTGGATAGCTCTCTAGCTCCATCGCCTGACGAGTTGTGGCCAAAAGAGTGCGAGCCAATATATGGGCTTTCGCGGTCGTTAAATTTACATGAGTTTAAACAAACCCACGATGCAGAAATGTTTTCATCCAAGTGCGAAACATTTGTTTTACAGGTACGCGACACTTAGTTTTTCTGGACATTATTTTCGTGTTGAATGCAGGTGAAACTCGATATTGTTGTGCCAATCTACCGGTGTGCATTTTGATTTCTGTTTATCTCAAATATATTTTTGTGTCATTAGGCAAGAAGGCCCTATAGAGCTCTCAGAATAGAACTTTTGACATTAATTTCATCCATTAAAATCTGATGTTAAACCTGACAATTTTGATCGTGAAAAGACTGAGCTAAGTAGCATCACTGGCAGAAGTCCCAGGAGAACAGTCGCCTGACCATTAGGAATGCAGAAATTACGCTGGAGGTTCGATGGGTAGGCTATGTATGCATGGGTCGACAATGGAGATTGAAAGGATACATCCTCCACATACCACCAGTAAAAATAGATTAAATAATTTTCTGCAGTAGGCTACGCTAATTTAGGCCAAACCTTTTTTCTACTGGTAAGAGGACATCAATGGAGATTTTGGTAGGGGTGGGGCTGCATGCATGATGCACAGTAGCATTAAAATGATTTGAAGCTTGTTTAAAAAAAGGAAAAGTGCAAGAAAATATTTATCGTCTTTGTAACGTTAAGCAACTTGAACAAGACATCAAATCGCGCTGTAATCTAAACTTCTTATACATTGCATGGAAACTAATGTGTTCTATTTATAAGAGTGATATGCACGTGCGACCAATGTGATTGAGCATTTTGTGCACTCCAACTGACAGCTCTGATAAAACCTAATTAATGTATTCTACTACATTGCTGTGCTTGTTTGTATCCAAATACGACAATAATGAAAGCAGGCTGAACCACAGTACCGTGTCCAGCAGCAAATGTAGGTTTATTAATTTGTAAACCATCTGCAACGAGAATGAAAAACGTGATCAGTGTTGCTCTCAAAATATCTCTAGAAGCAAGATTGGAAATCTGGTTTTATAAAACTTAACTTCTGTTAGGGTGAGCCGAAAAAAAAATCTTGAAAAAGGGAGGTTTTAAATCCTGGCAAACTGCACAAAAACAGGTTTTAAAATGAATTTCGGTGGTTGCCACTAGCTACCACATGACAAAGGTCACCAAAAGGTCAAGATACATAAAATTGGTGTAACCGCTGTAATGAATTATCTGTTGTCCTTAAACTGACCCATGCTGCATCAAACACTGCTTTTGATTTCGTGTTTATCGCATTCTAGGCTGACTATTCGTCTGCTACTTCATCTGTGTATTGCATAAGAGAAAAATCTTATTAAAATGAAGATTTTGTGATAGATTTCCTCTACAATGGACTGCTTTCTTGTGTTTTGCAGGATGCGTGTAGTTATTTCTTAGAGAGAATGGTTGCAAGGAGTACCTCTATTAAACTAACCGAGGTCTTGCATAGTGGGCATGTCTTTCACAGCAAAGAAAAATTACCCTCAGAAAAACTTCCAACCAAAAGAGACGTAATTGAGCGTGTTCTGAATGAAGAAAATTTCCTACAGCAATCTGCAGCAGGAGTGGTGGCAAAATAATTAATCAATATTTGGATATTTCACACTTTTTACCCAGTAAATGAAATAACAGTAAAACAAAAAATTTTTGCGCTTGTGAAAACTTTCAGTTCAATCTATCGTTATAGCAAAAAAAAGCGTGGAAAATCTTTTCTTCTAAAGGAAGCAGAATTTATGAGAGATATGGATGAGCTTTTCGACATTTTTTGCTCTGACGACCAGCAGAGAAGACAGCTTGAAAAACAACACCTACTTCGAATGACAGATAGAGATTTTGAATTCTATTCTGACCAAAAAGGACCAAGGTTGATGAAGTGTTTCAAAATAGTTGAGACACTAACTGCCTATGATGTAAAGTTTGCTGAAGGAGCACTGAGCCAACAATTGCTATTGGACTCATCACTCCCATCAGTAAACGTAGGTGCTGGTGCAACTATTTCTGCCCAAACATCAGACAATTCAGACTATGATGCTTCTCAATCTTTGTCAAAGTCTGAGTCGATGCTTTCAGAAGAGTTGTTTTCACAAGAACCAAATGAGCAAAACAGGATAGAGTGGCCAAATTTAGCTATGATGTCAGAACGTTATCAACTATCTGACAGGGCAAGTGCAGCTGTAGCAAATGCTTCACTGAAAGATCCTGGCTTAATTACGGATTTGGACAAAACCTATGTCATTGGCAAAAGCAAGTTGCGAAGAGAAAAATACAGAAACATAATTAGTGAAGAAGAAGCAATATTTTACAAGTTCATTGACGGGATCTACATTGATGGAAGAAAGGACGCTACCTTACTAACTGAACACGACGCACAAACTGGCAAATATCATAAAACTGAGCTCCAAGAGCACATTGTTGTTGTTGGGGAACCTGGTGCTTGTTACTTAACGCATGTCTTTCCACAAGATGGAAGAGGAATTACCGTAGCAAATGAGGTATATGATGCTATTAAAGGTACCGAGTTAAGTCACTCCCTAAACGTTGTAGGAACAGATGGAACTGCATCAATTACGGGCAACAAAGCTGGATTCATTAGGTGCTTGGAAGAGAAACTGGGGAGACCACTGCAATGGGCATTCTGCCTTTTGCACTGCAACGAATTGCCTCTAAGGCATGTATTTCTTGAATTATTTTAAAGGAATATTAAACTCTGAAAACTCTGCCAATGGGTCTGCAGAGTCTGTGGAACACAGCATAGACTGCAAGGAGAACTATCTGGGTCTTGAAATGCCCATGTGTTCTTTTGTCTCCTTGGCATTACTTCTTCAAAAGCTGCCCTTGAACAAATCTCCAGGGCCTGATTGTATTTCTGCAGAGCACCTGCTGTATGCAGATGAATCTCTGCGTTTTTTTCTCAGTGAACTGTTTAACGTGTGTATTGTTCACGGGTATATACCCAATTCCTGTTTAAACACAACAATAGTTCCCATATGCAAAAACAAGAATGGGAATATGTCTGACACTTCAAATTACAGACCAGTCGCAGTAGCCACAGTGGT
>Ga0210059_1005040_pt1 | contig 21246 bp, 6 predicted proteins | sample Ectturendosymbi2_FD_188042 | JGI IMG/M metagenome (GOLD analysis project Ga0210059, IMG submission 188042) | Ecteinascidia turbinata endosymbiont from Florida, USA - Sample 2 (SPAdes) (version 2) | ecosystem: Host-associated > Tunicates > Ascidians > Unclassified | place: Key West, Florida...
CCATAATCCAGGGTTGGCCAAACGTTTCGAACTGAGGACCAAATTAGCGACTGCCTGGTCACTCGAGGGCTGGATACAGTACGAAGTCAACAAAAGACAGGCAGCAGTCAATCCTGCGTTGCACTGCTGTCCACAGTCGGAAACGTGGTGCTTGAAAAGATGTGCAAGGCGTTTGGCGGACTTTAATAAATTGGTCGGCATGCGGATGCAGACCGCGGACAGTAGTTTGGCCACCCTTGCCATAATCGTCGCTTCGGTAGTAATTCATGATGCAATTTTCACCACAACAACATCATGAGGATCACTTCACTTGAACCAAATTGTCATTTCTTTTACTACTGTTAGTAATTGTGTTACTTTTGAGGAACCATTAGTTTTTTCACACTTGAAATAGTCATTCATAGTTAAAACTAGGTTTATTTCAATAGTTTTCGTCAATCTCGGGTTGCCTTATGAAATCTCTGCAAGTGGGAACATGAACAACGCTGGTGAAAGACTGATGAAGCAACACGCACACATTTGCAATTACGAACTAAACGATGCCTTCAGAATACAAGTAGTAGCGATTATTGAAATATATCAACAACTATCGAACCGTATTTTGCAACAACTATTGAAACCTGACCGGATAAAAACGAAACGCTTTTTCAACGAAACAGAAAATAGCTTCAAAACGTAAGCCTTCTCTGCCTTAACGAGATGCCATTAAAATAATTTGGCTACGCATTACTGAAGATATGCAATAACCATTCTTACTAAAGAATTTGATGAGGGTTAAACCGCACAGTTGACTTAGATTTTGGTTTTCGTTGGCAGGGGATCCCACGCTTACAAAATACTATGGGGTCCGCCAGGGTTATTCTTAAAGTTTGACCTTGCTGACCGCAAAGACATTTTGAGAGACCGCAACTGTTTCATCTGAATACCGAGGTGACTGTAAAGCAAAGTTTTCGTGTATTTTGATGGTGGTAGTAAAGCGAGTTCATACTGTATTTTGAGAGACCGTTAGAAAAAATTGAGAACCGTTGTGGTCTCTCAAATCACCTTAAAAACACTGGGCCCCGCGTCGGCACTATGCACAAGCAGCTTTGATAGAAAGTGTGAATTTGTGTTGCTTAGTAGGCGAAGCGCGGGGCCCCCCCAATCGGTCAAATCGGCTCAAAACTGACCTTGATCGTAGGTTTGCAACATAAAGGTGAGTGGATGAATTTCCTGACGGAACTAAGCACCTGATTGAACCATAATGCAGCGTGTAAAAAGCTATAGATGTATACGTTAGCAAACAACTTGCCGCTATGTGACAAAAATGCATGGAACGTGCTCGATTACCTCAAAGAATTATGACCTAACTATGCAATTGTGTAATTCCTCACTCCATATACATCAGTGGTTCCCAAACTTTTTTGAACTGTTACCCAAATCAAGGCAGCGGTCATGTCTTATTACTCAATAAAAATTTTTTGCATTTCTTGTCGAAAATTTCTTTTGCAGTAATCGCTTGTAATACAGAACATCAATGTGCTGTTGGTTCTGCGTTACCCCCAGAGAATCGCATATTACCCCTGGGGGGTAATTTACCCCCAGTTTGGGAATCACTGATATACATGGACAACGCAGAGAGGTATTGAATTACTGCTAGGGGCGTAACGAGGTTAGATGGCGCCCGGGGCAAGAAGCAAGTTTGGTGCCCCCACGTTCGAACCTGAGGTCTTTCGGAAGCAAAGGTACTGCATTGAAGTGCTGTACTTGGGGTTGCCAGATCACTTGAAATTATTTCAAGGACATTTGGTTTTTCAATGAGATACCGTGAGCTACTTTCCTGGGCGTCCGCAGGGGGGAGAAACGGGCATTTTCCCCGCTCCTGGGAATTGGCACTAAGAAACAAAAATTTTTAGAAAATCTGAAGTCAGCATCTTGATTCCGATTAATTGATTCAATTCTTGCAATAAGACTATTTATCGGTATGGTACTCACACTACACAGGAGCCAGCTTCACTATTCTAGTCAGGGGAGGATTCAGCCAGCAAGGTTAGGGGGGTCGATTTCAGGAATATTTGGTAAAGTTTCATAACAGCTTCGCTACTGTAAGAAGGATGAAGTGTACTTCACAACATAGTTGTGACAAAACAGTGGGCGACAAAATGGCTTTATATCGCGAATGCTGTTTTCCGAATTGTACAAAATTATGGTGAACAAACTTATTTTCGTAGGATTTAGGGGGGGCGATCGCCCCAATCGCCCACCCATGAACCCGCCCCTGATTCTGGTATGATGCACCGATGAGCTTGCAGTTCGCTCATCACAACTGCGTCTGCAGAGTCACGTTGCATTACTCGCGAGCGCATTGTTCTGCTGTTTCCCTTTGTTGCGTAGCAATAACGTGGCAACGTATTTCCGCATGTGACTGTTGACCTCAGGCATCTTTGGCAGGTGATGCGGCGAAACAGTGACTACTGATAACGGTAAGACACATTTCATACTGTGTGAAAAGCAGCAGGGGTGAATCTGTAGCAATGCTTCCGCAAGTTTGAAAAATCCATTATAGTGTGAGATAGTGGCCAATGTGCCTGATTGAAGAGCTTAAGCTACGCTTATGCAGGTTTCTTTTCACACAGTATAAAACTACATGGCCACCTGTAAATACCACTAGGATTGCTAAGATCGCTAAGATTGCTAAGACAAGATCACTAAGATTGCTAAGATAACTACGATCACTGAGATCACTAAGATCGCTAAGACCGCTAAGACCACTAAGATTGCTGAGATCGCTAAGCAATCTTAGCGATGTCAGGGTTCTTGGCGATCTTCGTAATCTTAGCGATCTTAGCCATGTTTTATTACTTATTTGTAGAAAGTGCTCGCAAAATGCCCCCTTCCGACGCCCATGGTGGAGTTCACAATGATAACGAGATTTATGCACCAACTCAGCAACGCTGTAACGGATGACAGAAAGTACACTTTTGTGGCAAACTCGTATACAGTTTCACTTGAAAAAGATTTCAAAATAGATGCGAATGGAGCGCGTGCTTTCATGGGGCATTTTCTTTGTAGTGTAGAAACGGTAAAGCGTTTTGTGAACGTCCATTTGCATTGCAACGTCAACAACCTAAAAAATGTAAGTAATATGATGATGTTGCCCTCTCCTCTGGAAAAATTTCTGCGGACGTCCATGGCTATTTTCACCCTTTCAGCAAGCTTTGAGGTATGGGCAAGTCAGGCTACAGCTAACCATGCGCGAATTGAAAACTACACAAAACATATTACAAATATGATGACACAACCGTTCTTGAATATTTTACTTTTTACGACACAACTGCTCAAATGAAAAAAATCTACACATTGTTCTGTTCATTCACATTGTTTCGGACAATTCTTGGCGCTCAAGGACGTCTGGCAACCATATGTACTTGTGACACTGTTCGGACTTTTCGGGCCCCCCGCAGCCATTCGGCGCCCTCATAGTGCCAGATGCATGCGGGAATCTTTGGCTTTGGGGTGGCAAAAATTTTAATTCGACCTGATTTTTGCACCACTGTGAGGAAAGCGAATAGGAAAGTTTTGCAGGGCGATGATTCTGCTTAAGCGACTTGCCTACGCAGGAAGTTTTTCCTGAATTTTTTAAAATTTTACCCAAATCTTCGCCCCCACCTCGTACGCCTACACCTCTAACGCAGAAACTTTGGCAAAATACTACCTATCTGCAGCTCGGTGGATTTAATAATGGATTATACGCGGTCATAAAAATTCGCTCAACATTTGAATATTTGCAGTCCCAAATTGGGGAAATGACGGCGCCTTTCGCCCCCACCTGGCTACGCGTCAGGCAGCAGTGACTGATGGCTGTGTGGTTTTGATCCTTTTGTTGCAATTGCAAACTCGTAGACAACTCACGCTGGCCACGAAAAGAGAAATATGGCACGGTTAGCGAAATCTGCAACCGACAGAAAAACGCTTAGCTTACGGGTTGTTACATCATTCCGCTTACATCATATAAATTTGAGCAGAGAAAATAATCTTCTGGTGAAAACTTTAACTCTTTTTTACTGGTGACTGTGGTGTTGGCGAAGGTTCGTGGTGTTAAATTGGTGATAGGCTGATAGTCATCTGCGTTTTCTGGCCTGGCTGGATGGAAGCAGATCCACCGCCAGATCAACAGCATTGGAGGTAGCTTCGTCTTCTTCTGGGGCTTCGTAATAGCTTACCATGAATTGAAAAATGACTTCACGGAGAGACTAGAGCTTGTCTTTGGAGGTATTGATTGTGAATTTGGAGGACTCAGCCCGCTTTCTTCCACTTCTGTTAAACAGTGTCACAACTTTTTCGTTTTTCACGATAGCCATCAGAGCGACCTAAAATGAGAGTGGTGTCTTGGCAAATGCCTTTCATTCACATTTTGCGAATTTTGAATTGTCGCTTCAACAACAAATAAGTTTTTCATGTGCACGTAAATGCTCGAGCTTCGCTTGGAAACGTGATCTATATGAATCTTTTTATTAGAGTCCTTTCGTGGGACATGAGTTGTCACTTCCAAGTCTAAGAAGAACCGTTCTGCTTCTAACCAGGTCAGGAATGCGTTTCAGACACTGTTCTTCACTGATTCCGCTACGGATAGCTAAAGCAGTGGCAAACGCTAACGCGCAGCATGCTTTTATATCTTTGAAATACATTTTGTAAATGTAAGAGATACTGTATGTGTAGCTTGTGAAAAATGAGGGCGATTGTTTAGGAAGCATTTCAAACGTTTTCTGAATTAATGATATGAAGCGCTTGCAAACTGTGGTTATTCCCTGAAAAATTAGGTAGTTCGACCAACAAAAGTAGCCACTTTTTGGCCTATAAAAGGTCACCACTTTTGTGTCTGCTTCTTCTTCTTTTAGGTAATTGTGTGCTTTCAACTTCTCATGATTTCAGTTTAATCTGTTCTGAACGTGAGCTGAAAGTTTTTCCAAAAATTATTAGTGATCGAATAACTGTGAGTCGTCTGTAATACTGACATTAGTGTGAGAGCCACTTTGGAATAGTTGAACCAATATTATGTTACTAGTTTAAGCATGTTTTGACGTCATATTTAGTGACGCCATGGATTTCGCACGCCCGTAGAAACTTCTACAACGTCAACATGAAGTCAAACAGGAAATAGGAGCGGCATCATGCCTGTGGATACAGGTTTTGTGACAAAAAGACACTAGACACTAAAAATTGCAAACTTTGAAACAATATGCCTATCAACTAAGAAATCGCAGCATTTACATGAAGCACTCAACTTTTACGTGTTTTAAGCAGCTGAAACAGTTGTATTTATTTTTCAGATAGAACAGTTTTTCTGAGCATCAGATTTTGTAATCAGCAAAAAGGTTAAAAGCATTTAGTCAACTGCTTGTGAAAGGCTGAAAAGTTGAGATAATAAATGTTTCGTAAATTCGTTTATCCACAAAGAGAGGTCATTGAGGATTATCAACAAACAGACATGAAAATTTATGATTCACTAGCGTTGGTTAACACAAAACAACTCCCAGAAAGGCTAAATCATTTTCATGTAAAGTAAAATCATTCCGTGCGCTTGCAGATACTTCAAGATTGCCTAAATCTAATCAACTGCCATGTGATTCTCTTGCTTTTTTATTGTTGTTGGACAAAATAACTTACTTTTCCTTCTTTTTCAAACACTGAAGTCAGTTCGCTGGATCCAAAACTAATCGACGATAGACTTGATTCAGAAGACGAACTGCGGTCTGTTGACCTCCAGCTGTCGAAGCTGAACATTGCTTTAATCCGTAAGCTTCTGATGGATTCTCCAGTCTCAAGCTGTGTATTCGCAACCAGTTTATAAATCTATAATTATATTTTACACACTTAATCTATTTCATTGCGGTGGATGTACCTGTGTCCTGAAATACTGCAAGCGTAAAATCTATACGGTATTTATACATCAGTAACCGGACCAAACATGGACGCCAGAACATGGGCACATAACGGGGTAACTGCCCACTGAGCTTTTTGAAAAGAGGCAGAGGGGTCGAATTGTCCTTTTCAATACAAGTCTATTGGTAGCATTATACCGAAATAAGTTCATTGCAGAGTCGCATAAAAAGCAGAACGATTTATCTCATATTTTTTAGATCAAAATTGCACAAAATGTGTAAAAACAGCAATGGCGCCCAATGTGTATGCTTTTCTGTGCTATAGGTACCTAAAGTAATCAACAGTTTTAGGTTAAAGTTGTAGAGTAACCACCTTCAATACCACCAAATACGAACCAGATTCCACAGCCAAAGTGTTCATTGTAATTAGTAGCAGATGTGAACACATGAGGAGACCCTTTCTTAATTAAGTCTATCAAATACTGTTTGTAGTATTTGTTTTAGGTTGCACTGCGACGTTTCTTGATCTTGCAGTGTTGTAAAGCGTTGTAGATTCCATGGAAATGCGCTATGTTGATGTCTGACAACTGGCAGCATTTTGCGAAAAAAAGGTAAGGGTAAAATGCGATGCAATAACCAATCATAAAAAGGTAGCACAACTGAAAACAAGAAATGCATGCAAGACCATGCATGTAATTGAGCAAAAAATAAAAGAAAAAGCCATTTTATTAGTGCCCTCAGCAATTATCTTCACTCCCTCTTCCCATTCACCAGTGGCGTAACTAGCCAGGGCGTACAAAACGTAGCTGAAGGGGGGCACTAGCTAACACTCAGAAGAAACGTTAAGAAATGATCGTGATTCCGGATGTCGTGGATGTCTATACTAGCTAAAAAAATAAAAACACCCCGAAAAACGTAAAAAACAAAAGCCTAATGAAAACCAAAAGAATGATAAATATGAAAGCGTCAGCCGAAGGAGGCCCGGTTTTTACATTTGGCTTGCCAGGGGGGCAGCTCGCCCCCCGGCCTCCGTCAGTTACGCCACTGCCGTTTACTGCTTCAGTGTTGCGGAGAACAACTTATAGCCAATGAAAGAACTTGCCACGAAACACGACAAAAGGCGCATCCAACTACAAAACTAGTACTTTTGCTCAGTTGTTTCAAGCATTTTTCTTCTCGCGAACCCGAGTACATTAAATTTGCTCTCTGCGATCTACACTCAAGTTGTGTGGTTTAAGAAATGCAATGTTAAATCCTGGCATAGTGCGGAAGTTGTAATTTCAAACTAGGAAATAGCGAACTGAAATCATCTTAGTAGCGCAATTTTTACCTTAACCAATACTGTAACGCTGATGACCAGTGCATATTACGTAAGAAGAGGCTGTAAATTGCGGATATCTTTCTTCATCTTCTCGGACCCTATAGCATGTGGCAAAATACTGGATAATCGAAAGTCAACAATTATGGTCAAGAATTTGCTGTTAGCGAAAAAAATAAAAACACTTTACAGGTAAGGTTAGCTAATCAGCTATTTACTCACATTCCTCATGGTACTCTGCTTAAGGCTGCCGAAAGTGGCAGAAAAGAGAAAGTCAAAGTTGTGGCACTCACGATTTATGCCAGTCCATTGGTGTTATCACGCATAATGGTATATTTAACTTGCACTATGTTTTCCTGACAGTTGGTAAAGTGATATGTTCTATTGGTGAAGTGATATGTTCATTCATAAGAACGGTAATGAGATGTCGTTCAAAGCAACTTTGCATGCTACGTTAAACCGGTTTCTAAATCTTTCAATATTGCAATTCTGTATCTTGGACGTGGCCCATTAAAATTTATATTATATTCCACGTGAAAACCTCTGAAAAAATACCTGCTACAGAAAATATCAAAAACCCTGCGATACGGATGATTTTGCTAAAACGTTTGGTAGACCTTTTTGTTTCGACATTTCTTCACAAAGCACGAGAAAATACGGATAAAACTGAGCCAAGCCTGTGTAGAAACGCTATGTCCCGCTTCGGTGAACTAAAAGTGAAGAAAGTTCACCCGCAACCGTGTTTTCTCCACCAGTGGCACATACCACCATCATTCCTCTGAGATAAGGTGTCGTTTTGAGGCTACCAGCTGTTTCAGTGTAGTGCAGGTGATAAACTATTGTTGAGGGCACTTCGAGCCTAAACATGGTTAGAAAAGAAAATGACGACCAGAGAGACAATGAGAGTTCATACACTGAGGAAGGAAATGACGCTGATGTAATTGCGTACGACTATTTGAAACGATACGATGAGCTAACAGAACAAGAAGACAATGAATGCATTGAGATGGAAGAAGAATGTTGAGGGCACTTCGAGCCTCAACACTATTTTACACAATATCTGGAACTAGCAAAGAGAAAATGGGCAGACAACACCTTTTCTTCCAACAACTATGGTTATTCGAAGCCCGCGAAATTTTCACGGTATTGTTGATAGTAACAGTGTTTCTCGCAACGTCTACGAAATGTCTCTTGCTTCGTTACTTTGGTCGTTATTTTAATCATCAGTCTGTATTAGAAATAGCCGTGCAAAATCCAGTCGCATGGAAATAACCTTATGATGGACGTTTTGAAAGACAGTTCTTCCCATCATCAGCACCGTAGGTATATGGGGCCAAAGGTTTAAGGGCTACAGCGTTTTTCCTGGAAAAGTATGTTCATGCCCAAAAAGCAATTTAAAAAAAAATACAATTTATCTTGTCTAAGTAATAAAAAGACATATCTAAAGCAACTTTCATCCCATTAACACCAGAAAAGAAATAAACTGACAAAACAACTTTTTTTAAATATTACTATTTCGTTACAATTATTTCACGTTTGCAATGAATTTTGCCAAAAACAAAATATTTGGGAGCTGTATCCACCTTGCCTCTCGCCTATGATCAACACAATTCGTTGAATGAAGCGCAAAGCGTTTGACCAAAAAAATGCAAGAAAAGCCTTTACATGATAAAGGAAGAATGGCTAAATGTCGACATCTCACTTTGTTTCAAAGCTTTTGTCGTTTTCTTCCAAGAAACCTTAGAAACGATAGTCAAAAATGCGCTTTCTAGTAAAAACGCCATGGATTCTGCTCAAGCGCGCCTGTCGATCAGTAACCACTACCGACTAACCACTCTAACAGTTTAGAAACAAAGGGTTACTGATCTCTGCAAGCAAAACTTCCTGAAGTTTTGAATGCTTGATTTCTGTACTTACCGATTTCTTTTCAGTAAGCCTGTGAAAGTATTGAACAAAATTAGACAGACGCTTTATAGGAACACATTAAGATACATATGCAAAAATTTTAACCTATTCTGCTTTTTTTCAAAGTTTGTAACTGTAACTCTCCCTCAGTCTGATATCCACTCACACCTTTATTTTGACATATTAGCAAGTTTTCTAGCTTATGCAATTTTATTAGTGCTTCCCCATCTCAACGTTTGTAGTAGCTTCGTTCCTCGTAGGTCATCCTCTCGTTTTGCTACTGTTGCGTAACCAGACACAGTGCATGTTGAGCCTGCGCTAGAACGGGCGAGCTTCTCTTGCTACTGGCAAGCGCGCAGCACATGAAACGTCACAACTCAACGCATTTACGTAGAGACAGGCCAGACCAGCGGAAATTATGTCACTCTCCATGACAGCAGATGGTAAGCAGCACCCTTAGTACGTTTCAGAATGATGGACTGTCGTAGAAGCTCGTCGAAGATCAAAGATGGTGATGAGCGGCATTGAAGATATAAGTAGCCTATTGTGATGCAAAGTCGCCGTTGCTTCTTTCGAGTAAGCTATGGAATTTGGGTTGTCATTGACAGTGACTTTTTCTCCATTACCCTTGGAAAAAAAACGTTTTGACGATAGTTCACCCCTGCTGTTTTCGAGCTGCATCTACAGTTATTGCTGAGGTTGCAGTTACAGTGGCTGATGATAATGTGGTCAAACAGAGACTCACTTAAATTACGAGTTTCGATTAGTGATAAAAAGCGATCAGTTCCGCTTTGTTTTTCGCAAAGTTGGGTTGAGTGCGCTGTTATCGCTATAAAACCATTAAAGTTTCCGAGTTGCTACAGAACGATTGCATCAAAGGAAAATTGAAAATACTGAGAGTATAAGATGCGACGTGGTGTTCCTTTGGTCCACTCATCGAAGGTTCGATAAACCGCCGCTTTTTTAATTCCGACGTTCAGTGAATAGTTTAATAGTACTTGAAACTTGGAAGCTAAGTCATTGCAGCTTTGTTAATTCCTGACTATAAGATGGTAAAGTCATGAAAATAACAACACGATGTTATGTTCCGGTTGGTAAGTGATACCTTTTTGACAATTTAAAGGAGTGAAACGTCGAAGTCGAAAGGTTATTTTGTCTTATTTTGCTTTCATAAGCTTTCTTCCTGTCGGAATGCTTTAGCTTACTTTGAATATTTTGTTATACAGGAATATTCCCGGAATGCGGCAAAATTAGTTCTTATACAAACCTAAATAATTACTTGTCGGGAATTATAATCGACAACACAATATCTTATAAAGAGAATCGCAATGAGAAATCGCAGCCAAATCGCAACTAGCTGTTCACGGTCAAAATACACCCGCGGCCGCAATGCCTCGTCTTGCAGATGCAGTTAAAGTTGCAAAAAAACTTGCTGGCTGAAATCTTGCTGAGCAAACAAACTTGCTGGCGCGTGGAACCAAACCTGAAAAGATATACAGTTTTTATCAGTCAAAAGGGATGGCCCTCGTAGTCAATAATTTGCTTACAAATACTTTGCTTGCAAATTAATTGTGTGGTAGGTATCTTTTCAACAGTAAAATCAGATATTTTTGTCAAATGAACACAGAAGGTTTCAAACTTGGTAAGCTCATTAATATGGAATTTAATGTTTTTAACATTATCAATTTCATTACACGAGCTATTTTTTCACAGCAAAATCACCGAACGGTTTTTACAACAATATTTACTTTCTACGCTGCGTTTATTTAATTCTCTAAAATATCGCCGGGTGTAAAAACTAACTCTGAAAACGCTCTTATTTTAAACGAATGTACCGTTGTAAAGAAGAATGCCTATAATATGATAAACCAATGTTTAGCAAACGACACAATTTACCTTTACTGTCCTTTGAGATTCTATGCATTTTTATCTGTGTTGACGTGTTGAGAGTTATCTTAGAGATTTTGCGAACCAAACAATAGTTAAAAGCTCTCCCTAGGGACGCAGGTGACCGGAGGCATTTCCGTCCCGGCCCTTTCAAAAGTGAGGAACGGGAGCGGAGTTGCCTTCTTGTTAAAGAGTATCACATGCTGGTGTCAAAATATTCTTCCGGTGTCAAAAATCTCGAGTTTTGTCAAATGAATAGTATTTTGGAAAGAAACAAGAGAATTGGTTAGTGTTTACAACTTTTTTGTTTGACATTTTAATTAACACTTTAAAATAACGAATCAACGCCAGAAACAACTGTAACTGAAGACGAACTAGCTTCACAGCAGAAAGTTCACAGCTGTGTTTTGGAACTAGGTTCATAGCGGGATGTTAACAGCTATGTATTCTCACTTACCTAGCTGACATTTCTAATTCCGGTTGGTAAGTGATACCTACATTTCTCACTTTTAATTGTTTGCTGGAAGTTTCCTTCACTATGTGCAAACTCTTGGGAAAGGGGCCTCAAAATATTTTCAAAATTTGTGATGTTTCATGTGTACAACATGTGGTCTTGAAAAAGGGCCCCTATATTTTTTCACGTTATATCATAAAAGTGTCCCCTATATTTTCCACATACTAAACAGAAGTTTATTCGCAGAAAGCAAGTTAAATTTTTCATTTTTTCTGGGAATTCGCTTCTTCTAGAAAGTCCATTTCACACTGTAACTTGTTGGAAGTAATTTGATTTTAACTTAGTCTTTGTCTACATTTTAAAGTTGTTGATGGGCCCCCTTTGGCACATTTGCACATAAATTTTGCCTCATTTTGAAAAATGTATGACTTGCTTCAGAGCTTCTTAAATGTGGTCCCAGAGTAGTTCATAAACGTTTCAACAAAACAATGCAAAAATTAAGTACGAAACTCTCAAGGGGGGCCCCACGGCACCTCTGAAATAAAGGGGGGACGAGGCGACCGCTTGATTCGCCTCCCCTAATATCCACCATACCCCTGTAGAAAAACACTGTGGAAAAATCGAGTTACAAGCACAAACATCATCAACCTTATAAGCAATTCACCGTCTGCACACTGGCTTGGAAATATTTGAAAACATATCCGTAGGAGAGAGGTGGGAGGCACTCACATCAACGCAGCTGAAAAATTGTGAAAATTTAACATATCTAGCGGAAAATCAAAGAAACATCTTTCGAATGTTTGCAATGTTTTTAAACTTGCAATAAATTGCTCGAAAGTTGGCACGAGCGCGATGGAGACCTGTTTTATTCGTACAGAGATTATCCCCAAAAAAAGTACAAAATGATCGAGATAGTTGAGTAAAACCGGTGTGTTAATTGAGAAAAAAGCGTGGCAAATTTTTCTCTCCGCAATGCTTCTTTTCTCCTACATCTTCGTTTAAAAGTAACCTGTTCAAAAACAGAAAAAACAACGGCTAACTCTACTGCAAACTAGGATTCAAGGGGCAAATGTGGGCAATTGCACCCGAGACGTCTGTGGCGCTCCTTTTATATAATTGCGCTACCTAGCAAGGTAGGCTAGCAAGTCATCACCTAGCAAGCCTACCTAAAGCCAACCATTTACTACTCAAGCTTCAAATAAGCTGTGACTTCAAGCATAGGTTAAATCAAACCACCTAAAATACCTGAAATATCTGCAGAAGAAATGGGTATTCATAATGCTCAAAAATTGCCATTTCTGCTACGTGATAAGAAGCAGGAATGTAGCCTTGCTTATTAACAGTCTTTGCAGCACAACAGCAATAATACAAAATTACTTTGTAAACTAAGAAGAAAATGTCCTATAAATTAAAAGATAGAGTGTGTTCCGTGCTGTAACAATTGCATGTTGTCTTATTTTCTGATGGAAGCGTTCACTAAGGTACAACACCACAAGAAATGAGACAGTTGTCTAACATTTTCAACTCAGAGACATAAAAAGACTAAATTTTGTTCATCTGTGGCATTTTCATAAAATTATCAATATAGCAAATACTTCAATCTCTAAAAATCATGATTTGGTATAAACAATTACCATTTGGTATAAGTACGCCTACTTGCTCTTATTTGATAGGATCTTTTCAGAACTTTTTTGAAGAAATTTTAACCCACACTTTCTAGGTACAGAAGTTGGTTTGAAGCTTTGCTTTATTTGCTCACTGGAGATTATGGTGGGGGCGTTTTGAAAGGACGGTACTTACACATTACAGTTGCTGTTGGGGACCTTTTGTCAGCATAGTACTTGCACATTACAATTATTCTTTGGGTCCCCTTCGAAAGTAAGGTACTTGCACATTAAAGTTACTGTTGGGGGCCCCTTTGAAAGCAAGGTACTTAACATTACAATTGCTGTTGGGGTATCTTTGAAAGCAAGATACTTGCACATTACAATTGCTATTGGGGTCTCTTTGAAAGCATGGAATTTTATATAATAATTGCTGTTGGGGGCCCCTTTAAAAGCGAGGTGCTTATACGTTACAGTTGCTGTTGGGAACCCCTTTGCAAGCTGAGTACTTACACATTGCAGTTTCTTTAAGGCCCTGTCAATGAAGTTTAATAGCAGAGTACTTACACATTTCAATGGGTGTTGGGGGCCCCTTTGAAAGCAAGTTACCTTCAGATTTTGCAGTTGCTGTTGGGAGCCCTTTGAAAGCAAGGTACTTGCACATTACAGTTTCTCTAGGGGGTCCCTTTCAAAGCAGAGAACTTACATATTACAGTTTCTTTTAGGGGCCCCTTCAATGAAGTTTGAAAGCAGAGCACTTACACATTTGAATGGCTGTTGGGGGCCCATTTGAAAGCAAATTACCTTCAAATTGCAGTTGCTGTTGGGGGCCCTTGGAAAGCAAAGTACCTGCACATTACAGTTTCTGTAAGGGGCCCTTTTGAAAGCAGCTTACTTACTTATGATATGTTTTGTAGTACATTATATGAGTGAATAATAAGTTTTTCATCAAAAATAGGGAAAATTTACACGCGTAACACCTCAAGGGGCCCCCAAAAAGGAGGGGCCCGAGGCAAGTGTCTCGTTTGCCTCCCCTTAAACACACCACTGATAAGAGGCAAAAACGCGAGGTTCGTTTCAACCTTTTTCACGCAGCAACCCATTTTGCAACCGAATTTAACCTAAAGACCCCCTTCCAAAAATTTCCAGTCAGGCAATAAGGCATATGTAATGCAGTTGTGTTTGCACAATAGAAAACCGCAATGACTAAAAAATAACTTACGATATCACTATGTGGAACAATGACTAATTTATTAAATTTATGCACATGGCAGCATCAATGAGAGAGACCTGTGGCGTATGCAAATCACTCCACAGTATAATTCATTGAAAACGAGAATAACTCCCAAGTTAGCTACCGCATTCAGTTATCTAATTTACAAACACAGCACATTCTTACTTCACAAACTTATTTTTGCGTTGCCAAACGCAACAGTACTGGAAAAGTCACAATCACATCAAATTTTGTAATGGTCATATTCATACTTAAAACAACTTTAAATGAAAAAGTAGGCTATCATTTTTGCCAGGTGATCATATTATTTTGGATATGGCAAAAAGTGGTTTCATATCCGAAATATACATTTTGAAGAAATTATGAATATTTTAAATAGAAGCTCTCGCGACCCGTAGAATAAAGGCAAACGACCCCCACGCGGATCGCGACTCCCAGGTTGAAAACCACTAGTTTAAACTTGTGTTGCGATATTAATTATACTCGCGTGAAGACCAACTGCAATCTAGTGTTCTTATTTGTGAGCTTGTAGTTGTCTGCTCGCATGAACTAGATATTACCATTGCGTTTTTGTGACGTGACAATTATTTTTCTGAACGTGATATGGTAGGATGGTCTGAACGTAGTATATAAACGAGTGGATTCCGCATTTCAACAATTTCATTCTTAGTAAATAGTTATGAGGTTAAGCGATCGTAAAGTACTGTAGAGTAAAGGAATCGTGTGCACTGCCTTTCATATTTGTGTAAATTGTTGTTTTTGTGAGTGTTTTGTTAATTTATAGAGACGTGAAGATCTACGTAGTTGCGAGTCGAGTGCTGGAGATAACAACAGACGCTCCACTGATAATTATCATCACAACCCTTTGTCATGCCGAAAAAAAGAAATTGAAACGATGATTACATTCGTTTCGGTTTCACCTGCATCGGAAGAACTGAGGATTTGCAAAGCCTAAATGCATGAGTTAGGACTTAGCGCTCGTTGCCAATTAAGACGAAATCTAGAAAACGCTTGAACGTACAGGCAGACATGCGGGTTGCTATCAGCAACATATAGTTCCACGTTTTGATTTTGATCAACTCATAAGCAAGAAACAGGAACAAAGGAGTCATTGAACTGAAATATATTAGCAGACTTTTGGAAGTCAGCTTTTCGTTTTTGTCATTTTGTACATATTTCAGGCAAGTGATTATTTTTTGTAGAGTGTATTAAAATGTTAATCTGTGTCGTTCTTTCTCGTCCACATGTTGTAGGGAATGCGAGGTCAGAACAAAATTTTTAGGGGTCCAGGAGTAAAAAAAGATTGGAACCTCTGACATAGATGAATGTCATTAATTTTGTTATGATAACATAATTAAGATAAATTGAGCATTTTTTTTTATTTCAGAGGTGTGTGTCAAAACTGGTAGCCCTTCGCATTAAATCGGTACCCAATAAGTAGCTCTCAGTTTAAAGAGGTTGGTGACCCCTGCTCTAAAGTCTAAACGTCTAAAAATAATGCTGTACACCTTTTTGGATACATACTTCTGAAACAAAGAAATATAAACCTGGTGGGCCTGTATTACCGAATACTATCAGCAGTGCTATTGTTTCGTGATAACAGTACTCTTCGGTTACTGCTTGCGCGCATGTTCTATATAGGCTAAAAATGTGCTACTTGGGTTATAGTAACATCGTTGGTATTCCTTCTTTGTTGGTGTGTTTAACCAAGTGCATTGATTCAATTACAGTATTTAACGCGGTTACTACTATGAAAATAGTTGAATCATGAGTTATCGCTGTAATATCGTACTCAGTTTGGTTTTTGCTGCGTTCACTCAAATTGGTCGCCTTAAACTCTGGTATAAAGTAGTGAGATGCCTTTAGTCTCCCAATCGCATTACGAATCATATGTCTACCGAGCATTAAGCGAATTTCCGTTCCCATGCATGAATCATCACATCGATTGAAAATGCATTTCCTAAACATATGGTTGGACGCCTTGTTCTCAGCCTGCTTAAATTTTGTGACACTTTTGCAGCACTGCACAAGTCCATAACTGTCGTGACGCATTTCCTCTTTAGTTATCACAAATATTTCCAATATATGTGAACACAGAAAAAGTTTCACGTGGCGAAGTTAAACCAATTCTGGTGGCTTGAACTTGCCTGTAACGCATTTTTCTTCCGTCATCTAAACGCATTGCGCATATGAAACCTTACATTCAGAGCAACACACTTTTGCGTACTTCTATAAACTGTTCCCTTGACACTGTAGTAGCTTCGCCCTAGGAAGGCCAGCAGCCCAGATGCCCCTTGGTCCTTTGCAGTCTCCCGCTCCCTACGCATTTTATCAATAGGTCCACTTGGAACTCATCGCGCACAATGCAACGGTGCTGAACATTACAGCAACCGCGTTGGCGCCATCCATGCGTGTGCTGTTTACTACTACTACACATATGTTAGCATTTCTTCAAGTAATCGTATTAACACCATTAAGAGTATGCTTTTATATTTCCGCCACATACCTATCTTCATGTTCGTTCATGTATCTGTCTGTTCATTGTTATAGCTATGCATGCAAAGTCTATCTGCGTTGGATTTGGGAGTTAAGACGTTACACTGCAAAACGCTGTGTCATTAACGCTGGGCTTTCAATGTAGATCACTATTGACCACAAGGCTTTTTGTTGTGATAAACGTTTACATTATGATATATCGTCGGCCTAAGACAACGAAATGACAAGCAGTATGTGCCATGTAGTTCGCAAAGACCGCAGCCGACACTCTGCTTGTTTGCTATTTAGCACACCTAAATTACAACAGATAATTTTTGGTTGGTAAATTTTGTGGTGGTGTTGGCCTAATAAGTGAGAAAAATGTTTATAGCAGGGGTGCAAAAATGCGGTCGCGCACTCGCGCCGCTCGACCAAAAGTTTGGAGTGCGCGAACGGAATTTGCAGCGACGAAGCAGTGCCTAGTTTATAATTTTAAGTGCAGTATTACGGCGAAGCTTATGTGTGTGCGCCACCAAAAATTTCTGCGAGTTACTAACATTCACAGATAGTTTTGCAACCCTGGTTTGTAGACAAACATCACAAGCACACATGCTTGCTTTATGTATATAATGTAAGTTATTAAAATTAGACAATGGACTAGTCGATGTCTTGCTTCTGTTAAACACTGTCACAACTTTTTTGATAACCGGGCAAGTGGGGTTGATAATTTTTTATTTATATCAGCAGTTCAGCCTACGAAACGTTAATAAATAATTGCTTGAAAATCTACCTTTATTAGCGCCGTTAAATCTATTTTAGGGCGATATGCTTTTAGGCCAAGTTTGAAACTATCAGGCCACTGTGAGATCATTTTTCATGGCATCGGCACTTATACGACAGCCAACAGAGCTGCGAAATATGGGAGTAATGTCACAGCAAATGCCTTTCATTAATTTTTTATTTTTAAATTGTCGCTTCAGCGATAAATATACTTTGCATGTACATCTAGCTGAACATTAAGCCGCATCTAGAAGCCTGATTGTCATGTTGCTATTTTTTAGACTCCTATCTTGGAATTTGAGTTGTAACTTGTTAGTGTAACAAGAAACATTCTATTTATAACCAGGTCGGAAATGCGTTTCAAACATCGATTTTTTCTGATCTTGCTGGGATAGCCAAAAAATGTCACGATCGCGCAGCATCCAGCTTTAGAGTATATCTTTTAAACACTTTTTGTAGATACAAGAGATTTTGGGGGCGCAAACAGTGCTCTTACCAATTGTGCAGCGTGTAAAATATGGGGCCCATCTGTTTGGACCACTTTAAAAAGTTTTTTTCAAATTTATGATCTGATGCGATTTTAAACTGCGACGATTCCCTGAAAGATTCGCAATTTAACCCGAAAACAGCCACTTTCTTGACCTAAAAAAGAAACCACTTCGTGTGATACCCAAGTGTCTCTACCAGAGATTATACGCTATTTTAAACGAGTGAAGACACTTTTTCCTCCCCCTATCTTAACTGCACACAAACGCCTGGCCTGGATCCGTCACTGCTATTGCAGTAGTCTTAACAGGAGTTTTGCTATAACACCTCACCACCATTTAAAAATCACACTAATATGTAAAGTCTTAACTCAACCGCGTCTCAAGCCAAGCGTTCGTTGCCGCTTTCCCTGCCAATCAGAACTACGTGCGTAAGAATGCGAGTCACGGCGATACACGTCTTGCTGACGGTTATCTGTCTGACTGGATTGGTCGATACGGTTATCTGAGCAGGTCAAAGGTTGCTACTGTACATGACAACTCGACATGCGCCTCAACATGGATTTAACAAGCAGTTTCAATCCATCGACTTCGTTAACATATCTGGAACGCCGCAGTCTGCACTGAAGCAAAGGATTCAATGCTCCCAGCTTTTCAGCAGCCTTGGCATTCCTGAGAAGCAGCAGAGCAATAATATTGTCGGATGATGGGCACCATGAAGTCGATGCAGTACAACCGCTGTGAGCGGCACTCAAGGAAAGACGCTTTACAGGTTGGCTGCGAGACGTCGAAACGTTATATACTGCATATCAGAAAAGTGAGTAGTAGTCGCAGGAAAAAGCAACAGTAAAAGTTCATGTTATCAATACGTTGGTCATCTGATATTCACTTGAACTTGTAAAATAATTATAAAAATTTGAAAGTGTTTTACGGTGAAACTGCAAAATAAAGTTCGAATAATTTAAATTTAAACGTGTAACAAAATCAAAATTGAATAATCATGAGAAAAAAATACTATTTATATTGGCGAACCTTCAACGTGACAATCCTGGCCTATACCCAAGTTTTGATTGTTGGAGGAGCCAAATAGCGTACAGTGGGTTCGCATTCGCAAATACTTTCAAAAATGGGAATACTTCATTCCACACCGCTATTATTGAAAACAACTACATTTCAGTTTAACGGAGGTTTTTCTCGACAGGTGGATGGTGTTGCAATGTGCTCACCAAAAATACCTCTCATGGCGGGTGTAAGCATGAACTACGTAATAGATCAAGCCTCGGTAGTTAACACCACTTCAGTGTCGACCAGACCGGTTCTGCCGCTATGTGGATGACATGTTGTTTTTGTTTCCATACCAAGATTCTCCCAACAGGTTTTTATATGAACATTACTGTAACTCTGTTCACAGGAATAATTTTTTAATCAAAGAGTTAGAAATCAATAACTTCCTCCATTTTCTTGACGTTTTTTGAGAAATCACCAACCAATGTTATTACCTCTGCTCTGTATCCAGGAAACCCCACATACAGGCCTTTACTCATAATGGTCTAGTTTCGATCTGTTGGAAACAGATGAAAAAAACCTTTTCAAGTCTTGACTCAGCCGCACATATGACATGGGCTCTCTACTTCTTACGACTTGATGCACGCGGAGTTATGAATGTTTTTTTGCAACTTTTACCCTAATAATGTTTTTGACCGTTGCAACCAGGTAATTTTGAATAGGAAACACCGTGCTGCACAGCAACGTATTTTACTGTCTGAACCCTCTTCTTCATCCTAATATACTTTATTGCAAATTGCAGTATTTGCGATCCGTATCTAACAGCATACGGCAAGAACTCAGCACCAATGTAAAACGCAATATTGTATAGAACGTGAAGATACGTTATTTTCAAGACACTCATAAGTCTCAAAGCTGGTTTTCAGTTAAAGACCGGCAATCTTACTCAATCTTGGCACTTCCTTGTGTTGTCTGTGTTATTATTAAACATAGGTGTTCCCAACCTTTCTCTGACCATGTACCCCTTCAGCATTTCGACAGATGAGCACGTACCCCAAAAATCTCTTGTGAGAAAAAATCTGAGTAAAATAACAAAAATCTACTGATAGAAGTTTTCGATTTTTAGAACTATAAAGGTAGACTCCGTTTTTATGTCTCAAAGTTAATATCTTTAAGCATATAATGATTTTTGAAAATAATGTTGACTGATATACTGTATGTATAGATATTTGGAAATAAAATATATACAAATGTATTTTCCCTTATATTGCTACCTTAATTTCACCCCCATGGGTACAAGTGACCCAGGTTGGGAACCCCTAATCTAACACTTGATCTGTATTTCGCTGTGACTAAACATCTTTGTGTTACTTTGCGATTCGAGTACCCTTGTGATACTGCCCCTGAGTCTGACGCAAAAAAAATTAAATAATATAATTATATCAACCGCTATAACGTTGTTTCCGAGCTTACGTTACATACTCTTGCGGTTGCTCCGTCCGGCAAATGCAACGCAAATTACGAAATCGTATACTAAACGGGAACATCGAATCTCACCAAGCTCTTCAATCTGCATGCTTATATGGGGATTGTATGCCAATATCGGATTGATCTTCCCAACCCCGACATCATTGATTCTGACAATTGGCGGCGGTTGCAGGTTCTTGAATCTGCTTTTTCCGGAACAAAAGCCAGGTCTTAATGGAAATGTCCCCGCGATGTCTCTGCTGTATGCATTTTTAATCCGCAGCACAGCTTCATGCGTCATCCTTGAGGTCACACGCCATCACCGCAGGCACGTATATTCCGCTGAGGCACGCACGTGACTGCTAACGCTTCGAAACAATTCGTTGCAGTCTGCGTTTTTCTTTTATTTTTACCGGGCTATTCTCTCTGCAATCTGCTAGTCACAAAAGCTTGCAGCAAGCTCACTGCAGCGCATATTTCGCCTGTACTGGTGACGGCAACAGTGTTTACTGAAATGTCTCTTACTCTGCTTGCTTACCAATGGTTAAAGTAGAATAATTTTCTTACCGGAACGATCCAGTATTTGTCAATACCGGCCCGAAATTTCAGCCATAATTGTAAAAACGCAGTCAAGAGCACGTCTAGTTTTGGCACACCCTGTATTGTACATTGCAAAAACGCAAAAAATGTACTGTACAACCATTTCAAAATCAACCAAAAAACGTTATAGGCTACGTTCGGCAACTTGCACAACCTCTGAAAGTGGGTCAG
>Ga0210059_1005041_pt1 | contig 21245 bp, 7 predicted proteins | sample Ectturendosymbi2_FD_188042 | JGI IMG/M metagenome (GOLD analysis project Ga0210059, IMG submission 188042) | Ecteinascidia turbinata endosymbiont from Florida, USA - Sample 2 (SPAdes) (version 2) | ecosystem: Host-associated > Tunicates > Ascidians > Unclassified | place: Key West, Florida...
GGCATTTTGTGCGGGCCGCAATGCTTTTTGGGAATTTTCAAATAATTAAAATTTACGTTATTTAGGTTATTCACCGGTATTTAAAAGTGCTCGGCCAGGAAGTGAACAAGTTCCTTGGAAACGAACGTAGAGGCGGCTAGAAATGATTTGCCTTGAACTCAATGATACCTTGCTCAGGAAATAAGATGTAAAAGCTGTTTCTAGTATAGTTCAGGTACCGCCATTGTTGCGTCAGCGTCATAATACCAACCTGCTAGAAATTCTAACCGGAACGCCGTACCGGCAATAATTCTTTTACCGGAACGGCGTTCCGGCTTACTTTCACCTCTGCATCCATGTGACTACGCTCACTTGCTGCAACATGCAAGTCAAACAGTACTACTGCACTATGCTGGCTACTGTCACCGGTAATTGTGCAGTAACAAACCTAACCTACAATGAGAATACGTATCATGTCGTCACGTGAACTGTTTATCTCGAGTCCTCGGTGTGCCTGCGCCCATGCCAGTAACTACGTCAGATCGTTGTTATGTGCCACATTGCTTGTTGGTTCCGTAACGGTGCAGTGTTAAAATTTGACCAGTTTTACAACTCAAGCTTCTTCTAAATCAAGCTTATTCTTGTTTCCTCGTAAATGCACGTGTACGAAAGAAATTGATTTACCCAATATGGTCCTGTGAAGCATTGGGTTCATTGCAAATCGATATCGCATTCTCCCACCAAATTAGCCTGTACCCGCTACTGTGGAAGTTGCATGGTTAGCACAGAGTTTTCAACATAGCAGTACACGTGTGTGATTGCATGCACAGTGGGGGTTTACAGTAGCGTAGCCAGACCAAAAATTTGGAGGGGGCGAAAAAATTTTGGGGTCTAAAATATTTGATTTTCGGCGAATAACACTATTTTGTTTCGAAAAACGTTTCTCAAGGCACAAAATGACTGTATTTTTTAAAAATTGGGGGGGCATGGCCCCTTGGGCCCCCTGGCTAGGCTTATGGGCGTTTAGGTATCTCTAGTGAATAATAACGCTAGTTCATATTTAACTATATTCACAAGGCTATGTTGGGTTTGATAGGGTAAATCATAGCAACGTAATCTTCAAAACGATGAAAAATCACCATATAACTGATGCCACTATTTTTGCATTACTGAAACCCCGGTTGAAAGGCATTGCAGTGCATTTTTTCCTCAGTTATGTAGGCCACATAAGCAAATGGAATAGTTGCACAAGTTACAAATGAAAGAGTAGATTGTAATAAGTTAGAAACATATTACAAATTTAAGCAATATGGAACGCAAAAATGAAAAGCAACAGTATTTCGTTTAGGAAACCGCCTCTCAAATCACAAAATGATGAAATATGCCAAATTGCCCCCCCCCCTGACTACGCCTATGCTTCAGGGGCGTACCGAGATTAAATGGCGCCCTCATGTTCAAACCTAAGTTTTTTTTGGACTAAATTTACCAAACTGAAGTACTTGCGACATTGTTGAGACTTTTCGGCGTCCGGGACATTGTGCCCCCCTGACTGTCACCCTAGGCTCATCTAGAAAGCCTGCACGGGAAATATGACCCAGCGCACCTGGGGGTCGTCTATAAATGACCTCACACCCTAACGGGGGGAGGGGGTCACCAGATTTGTGACAACGGGGAGGGTCAGTAGTTTTGTGATGTCACACGAGTCGTTTTGATATGCATGCTACACGCAGTCATACTAGAGAGGAAAGGTGTAGAGGTCAATATGTTTCTAATCCATTTACAATAGTTTTCTGTTGCAACCAGCGAGGAAATTTTTGTCGATATTGCTAATGGGTTAATTGCTTTTGTAGTATGTTTCCGATAGTCAGTCAATCTTTGTTGCATTTACAGCTAATGGCTTACTATATTGTTGTACTGTCAATGTAGCCAAAGCTCATTCGATACAATTTATTGACTCCGAACTCCATCTACTGGACCAAAAAATTTTAGATTTCAACGCCCGATTGTGTGCAGGATTTTTTTTAGCTGTTTGGCGAGCATTCCAGTTTTATTCTCAATTTCTGGCAAATCAATATAGGCTAGCTCTGGAATACCTGAAGTTAAACGCGGGCTTCATCTTTCCTTCCATCTCTATCTGGAGGTGCATTATTAATTAAGCTTTCCACTCGTCCTGAAAACTTCAGAATCATTTCCTATAATTTACATTTTTATTTTTGAGGTCAAAATTGTTGCAATATGTGCAATTGCCACCACCACCTTCAGTATGAAGGCCATTTTGCGCTGAACCCAATTACAGTAAACAGTTTGAAACTCGTGACTCATAAAAACATAACACTACTTCAAAATGGCTCCCATTCAAAATAGACCCGTTCATAACAGACCACGTTCACAACAGACCCATTCAAAACATACCACTTTCACAACAGAACATGTTCATAACAGACCCGTTCATAACAGCCCCGTTCGTAACAGACCACGTTGATAACGGACCCCTTCTTAATGTCTATTGCAGTGTGGACGCTAAAAGTCCAAACCATTTTGACACCCTTTGCCCCGTCCGGCCCTAGGTACGAACGTCTGTTATGAAATGTGGTCTGTTTGTTTGATTCGTTTATGCTTCAACATTGCAAAGCGACCACTACGGTAAATCCATGCACAGGACTATAACCACAATCAGTCATTGCCAGCATTCGCACAACGAGATTCATTCGTTTGGGTCTTCAACCAATTAGGATACACTTTGCTGCTTAATTTTTACTTAGCAACGTGTGCGGTATTTTCGACGTTTTACGAATAGAATGTTGGTCTTGCCACAACGTGCACAAATCAAATCTATAAAACAGATAAAATTTTGGTCTAGGCAGACACAAAATAGATGGAAATTTGTAATTGCAAATACGAGGGGAGGGGGTAGATTTTTGCCCAAAATAGTGTGACGTCATTTATGGACGCCCCCCTGCCATGAAGGCCGTTCTAGCTGACAAACTTGTTAGCATCGTTTGAATCATTTTGCCCCTCTGAAGTTTTACGTTGGTTGCGGTCGTTAAAGATAACACAGGGACATGAATGTCTTCAACTCAATTTTATTCCAATTAGCGCAATGACACACCTGCCATTATCTTCTGTACGTACCTGTACCTACCACCCACTTCCGAGCTTCCCCGATTTTGTATTTATTCACCGACTTATAAAACACAAGCATTCTGATTGCTTCCTACGCAATTATTAATCTATTTTTATTGTCTAACACTTCAAATTAATTTCTTAATGAAATTTCATTTCTTCTAGATTAACAGTGCTGTTATTAAAACGTCATTAGCAGGAAACACCACTAATGACTTGGTTAGTCATAGCCAGCGCTAACATACCACATGTTCACTCATAGACGGAAATTCGTAACCCCCCTGGCCATTTCTACAAGCCACCATTGCTAATTACGTCAAATATTTCTGCGGCCTCAAGCGTTACTAGAACGTCAAAAAACTCAAAACCACTAGATGTCGACAGCAAAAATAAACAGTAGTGTATTCTTTGATGCAACGCTACCATAAAGAAAAAAATCTGACTAATGTACCATGGGTAACACAATCCCTCAAGCAACTGGCAACCAGAAAACAATGAAACTATACAACAGATCAACAAGAACAGAGTTATGTTCGATTTTGTAAACTGACGCAATTAGTATTGTGCTGTCACTTGAACAAAACGTGTATACAGAAATATCCATAACCTCACTTGCGTAATTCATGCTATTAGCACAATCAACACCTTACCAACAATACAATGCACCACACAAAAGCTGTAAGAGGTAGATAATACTGCTTGGGCATAGCCACCTACCAATCAGGGCTATGAAAACTATAATACATGCTATATTATGGGCGGCAGAACAAAGGGGACTGAGGCCAGGACTGCCTATCATTTTTCAAAATGAGTGCAAGATATAAGGGACCCCCAACAATTTCGTTGCAGTTTTAGTTCTTTGTGATCAAGTATATTATCTTAAAAACTTTGCTGAGTGTCTGACCTTGTCAATAAAGCAAGCTTATTCTCATCTCAAGTTTGTGTCATTATAACATATGCGTCACTCCATCTTTTCACCTAGATCAAGCTCTGGAGCTCATGCTACAACATTCGTTCCACCGCCCATGTTGCTCATAACAAGTTCAACAGCAGACACTACACAAAAATCGTAGTTATCAGAGCTTTCACCAAGGAAATGCTAACTTCAATACAGTGTACAATGTACATACAAAACCTAAGAACTTGTGATTGGCGAAGGTGGTATTCATTGACGTAAATGAAACAGTGCATGCATATTTACATACCTTATACTCACTTCAAGCACCAAAACACACAAGTTTAAGAAGCTGCATTAGTTACTTTAGTGTCTAGATTTTAACAAACAAGCACAACGTACTGAATGTCAGCAGATTCCAATCCTGGTGAGGTGCTGTAGCCAATCAACACTACACAAGTACCACACTACAATAGAAAAATTTGTACCGTGAGAACAGCATTGTGCACAAATAGTAATTAACTTGGCGAGGAATTCACAGATGGCAAAAAAAGGAGGTATGTTGAAAACACATGAATTTAGCACAGAGGAGTCAATAAGATGTGGTTACGAGATGAAGTTTGTGAAAACCATTATGGATGTATAAAAAAAATGTACAAAAGCTTGTTCACACTGTGTATCAGCTAATTGAATCAATTTTAAAAAGGAACTTGCAAATTGAAGAATGCACAAGTCATATTTCCAATGTTAGCAATCTACTTAAAAGAAAACACTCATTGAGTTTTTCAAAATATATTTGTTTCAATGAACAACTACTGTAGATCAATACACAACAAACCATATATTAACCTCAGCACAGATGCTTTTAGGTAGGGCAAATGGCAGCCAATGGAACGGTCACAACACAAGTCTTTTTTAATGCTTTTGATGCATGTAACAAAACAGTCATCGCATTGTCTTCAATAAAAAATTTGATAACACCAGAAACAAATCAGAAAACTTTTTTCAAGAACCTAACTTACACAAAACACTGAAATACGCAGGTAAATCACATATATGAAAAAGCACACAAAGGAATTCTTGGATGGCTAGCATGACTTCTCTAACGCTACAATAAAGATGATGTGGGCCAAGAGGAATATATGTCGCACTATCGTACATCTTTTGATACAGTGCGCAACGCACATACTTTCTAACAAATGTGATCCAAGAAAAAAATGTTTTATCTTTGTAAAATCAATGCTTGAACCTATATACAAAATACATATATATGCACCAGAATTCAAATGTTTGAAGAACTTTACAATGCAACAACACTCAAAACTATTTCCCAAAGCTGTTCATTCTTGTATGGTTAAAGTGTGACCAACAAAAGGTAGGGATGTACTAGAATCAAGTTTTGATTTCCAGCCAGAACTAGAATTGGCCAAAAATGAAAAAATCTGGACAGAATCGTATTTACTTTTATGCTGCTTTGTACCTGCAATTTTGTTAAAAATTATCTGAATCACTCTAAGCTAAAACAATAGTAGATTGCATCCTGTAAGATTGTGAGAACAAAACATCTTGCAGGTTTTTTGATTTCAGTGAGTAACATTTTTTCTATTATGAAGTTTCACCAGTTCATATAAACCAGGGTTGGGTGAACTGTTTGACTCGCAGGTTGCAGTAGTTTTGCAAATTTGACAGCAGGTCAGATTGGCAGTAATTCATGTAAATTAGTATAACTGTTCAGTTTATGGTAAGAATATGTATTGTTAAGACATGCCATTTTTTAATCAAACTAACTGGTTGTTTCATGAATACGTTGCCTAGCAACTTTGTTTCAATTTGATATATGGTGCAATAACCATATATAGCCTTGGCTGACTCCAGGAAATAGGCCTTCTATTGATATGAAAATTGTTGAGCTTAATGGATCACATGTGAAGGGATTGTTCTCCATGTGTGCACGGCTTGTTGCTATGGTAAATAGGAGACTAAGCAACAAAACTTTTGTGTTGTTTGTCAATTAACATTTACAACAATGCGTACAGGTTATATTTTTATCAAATATTTCTCTTGTAAGTTTTTAGGCAGCGCTAGGTGGAAACACCATTTACTAATAGGCAACACGATATAGACAGTTTGCACGGTCTATCTGTCACCTAGCAATAAACATGAATGGTATTTTCTTTCGGTTGACACTTGCAGTGGCTTTAAAATATGTCTTTAGATAGGTTTGATCCAAAAACACACATCATCCTTACATAATCAATTAAACATGCTTAAACGGCTTGTTGCTAGGGTAAATTATGTATTGGCTCCAAAAAATGTTCAGTATCGGTTCAAGTATATTTGTGCCAAATTTCATGCTATTATCATTAACTGAGCAACTCTGGCCATATTTTGCACCAATCACCTAAACCAACTACCGTATTTATTCGAATATAACGCACAAAATTTTGTACGGAATTTTAATCAAAAATTAAGGGTGCGCGTTATACACGAGTTTTTTCATCAGCATGCTTTATTTTTATTTCTTTTTTTGGACACTGATATAAACGTAACTCAAGAAGAGTTCGAACAACTGTTTGGTGAATCTGATGATGAATCCGGTTTTAAATTGTAAATTTCATTTGGGAATTGTGCTTATACTGGCAGTTTGCTTTACCAGTGTACTGTATGTTATCAATAAATGTTTTGTTACAGCCACATGTCTTCAACAGTTTTTTCATTCAAAAATTAAGGGTGTGCGTTATATACAAGTGCGTGTTATATTCAAATAAATACGGTATGTCCAACCCAAATGGCTTACTGAGCCAAAAATTGTCACTACTGTATCTTAACCGGGGATGCACATAGAATGACATATTCATGAGGGCCGCACACTGAATGGCTTACTTTGATCTTAGCAATCTAAATTTAGCTTAAGCTAATGCTCTGAAAGTGTTTGAATCCTAACTGGTAACTGACATGATGAAGTGGTACTGAGGACCACCTGCATAAAAAATTTCAAATTCAAGATCATGAAAATAAGGACAGGTTGTCAGTATGTAGGATACTTTTACTACAGCGACAACCTAAACTGGGCCGCACAAAACCTTTGACTGGGCTGCACAGCCCACGGGTTGGACATAGCTGGCCTAGACTAAGCAAGTTGTCACTGATTATTGTGGTTTTGCAATAATTGTTTTAGTCAGGTTATGTCCCACAAAATACATCATTGATAACCAAACAGCACATTAAATGTTTTGAAGATCAAAGTGAAAATGTGGAGTGGAGTAATAGAATGTACCTTGGACTGGCAAAACATGGACATTGACAAGAATATGAAACATGGATTGGCTTTTAATAATATTTGAAAAAGTTCAGCCATCTGGCTTGAAAACTTTGCCAGGGCATAGTTCGCCCATGCCTGCTTGAAAATAATCATGTTATTTTACAATAAAAGTATCTTGTTAACCATCAAGTTGCATTACTGCTAACGATCTACCAACAGGAAACAACTTTAAGAGGTATATAAAATAAGAGGCCATTTGGAGTCCGGCAGAATTAACTCATATCTGGCCAGAACCACAAATAGGCTCTAATACATGCCTAACCGGAAGTGTGTTTGTTCAAACATCAAATTTACAGTTATTTAGATGAAGCTTATACTATAACAAGCATAATTTCTGCATTGATTAAGAAAACTCTGCAAAACTTGAAAATTGTGGTGTGTTTTACCTTGCATTCATGCTCAAACCTGTTTCATTAAAAATATTTTTGGTTGAGAAGTTGGCAACCACTGTCCTCACCAAACTGTTCGACTGGAAATTATATACATCCTGCTGCTAACCACCAAAACTTAGTGGTTGTTTTTATGATTTGTTGTAGAACAATAATAGCAGGGTTAACACTTTTAGGCTGCAGAAGTTGATTTGTCAGTTAGAATTTTTCCAGTCATAACTTGCCAATTGGTAGAGCTAGAAAACTGTTTGAACATTCTAAAGCAGGAAGTCTCCTAGCTTTGACTTTTTAAAAATTGTTTGTGGGTTTTAACTTTTTTTGATGTAACATCACGAATGGGGGAGGTCAATGGATTTTTGGATGACATCATCAGGGCCTGAGAAAAAAGTTCAAGTGGCAATTTTCTGTTTTTTCTTTTAAATAAACTAGGTAAAAATCTTCATCTTTGCAGCCCTTGATTGACCACCTAGCATTAGTGATTGACTAGTTATGGCTGAAACATGATACGTAGTTAATCCCCTGGAAAATAGATAATCCCTCTTTGTTTCACCTTCTGTCACTTATGAATACCACCAAGGTATTTGAACTTTTCCATCTGTTGCAGTTAATTGCTGCTTACTTACAGCGCACACTGGCTTGGGTTTTTGGGGAGACATACTACCTTGGTTTATTTAGTACTAATTTTCATTCCTTCTCAGTTGAATACAGCAGAAAAATGCTCAAGTGCATGTTGAAGACCCTGTGCAAAGGATGCAAGCAGTACCAAATCATCGAAAAAGAGCAAGTGCTTGATCTTGCAGCGTCAAACAGTGGCACCCTTGTCAACTCGGCTGTGAATGTCTACAAAATTCATATAGATTATGAAGTGGGGTGGTTGAAGCATACTCTCTTGTCAGAGTCCAACACCCACATGGTACAGTTGTGAACTAACTCCGCCGACACAAACTTCTGTGCAGAAACACAGTGACATGACAGCTAGTAACAGGTGGAACACCTACTCCTTCCCCAAAGCTCTTCACAAGGAACCCAGTTGAATGCTTTCTGAGGCTGACAAAACATGTGTAGATCTCCACTACTCCCAAAATTCTCAAAAATTTGCAGAATAGTTAAAATTTAGTCTGTAGTACTGATGGGCAACAGTGTATGGTCTATCAGTCCTTCCAACTGTTTAATCCAGGGTTCCCACACATTTTCAACAACTATTTTCCATACCTTTTCAATACCAAATTAACAGACTTTAATACCATCTTTTAGCTTCATTTTTCAAAAATTTTATTGATGGAACACAAACTTCTGCAGAACTGTCATAGCGGTAACGAATAAAATTTGGATAAACAAACGGCTGAATTTAGAATTTCCATACTTTTTCAATACTCTGTACATTTTGGCCAAATTCAATACTTTTTCAAGGTCTTGAAAACCGATTTCATAATTCAATACTTTTCAATACCGCATGGGAACCCTGTTAATTGAACTTGCTGAACGTCCCACAGAATCTGACAAACGAACATCTCATACTCAGGGTTCCTATGCAATTTTGAATATATAAATTTCCAGAGTTTTTCGAGTCATAAACTTTTTGGAATGACATATGAAGGTAAAATACAGGTACTATAATAGTTAACACAATGGAGGTGAAATTATCAATCTTGAATAAACTATTATGAAAATGTATGTCAATAGATTATGTCTGGAAAACTATTTTCTTTTTTCATGTTAATAGACCAAAAAAATTTCTCCAGGCTGGAAAATGACCAAATTTTTTTCAGGTTTTACAGACTTTGTCAGAACCCAACATATATGTGTTCTGAAAATTATAGCACGGGGATGCTAGACTTTGATGCACCAACTTCTTCTTTTGAGCTAGTTGTTTAAACCACTGCTTGGCCGCACTAGATCTTGGGGCAGGTGTTGAGCAGCCATTCAGTTGTCTCATCGTCCAGAACCGTCAGGCCATGCAGTCCATGGATCGGACAATGGAGGACACGGTCGACGGTTCTGCGCCACACTCACAGGCCGTCGACGGTTTCTGCGCCACACAATGAGGCCATACCCCATTTGTACAGGCAGGAGCGGAAACGTCCAACAGTGGTGAGAAAGCGGTTAAGCCGGACCCAGGCTCTTCTTGGGAGGGTCATTCTGGGGGAGGATGCACCAACAAAAATGTTTATCAAAAAAAGATATTTTTTCCTCTAGTAATGAAAGAATGAGATTTTCATGTTTGTACATGCAATGTATGCCAATTACCAATTGTGTTGGTTAATGAATGTATCTCTATTCTTGTTAATAAATTTCTACATAATAAAGAACATTTGTGTGGAAAAACATTCTCCACCTGTCTAATACTTACCTGCACATCTTGTTGTGACAATGAAAATCAATGCGGCCAATGATCTAAAAGCTGTATACACCACCAAGTAAAATCAACAAACTCTGGAACTTTGACTCTACATCCAGTCATTCAGAGTAGGTGTTGTGTAACATCACTATGCAATGCTATCAAAGCAAATTAGTATGTATTACAATAACCATAGCAGCACAGACAAAAACTTCAGTCTTTCAAATATGAGATAAAAGGGATGAATTGAAATTTACATACTATATAGCATCACAATGCCACTTGCACTCAAGTTTCTAATGCTTGGGGAAAACTTTCAGCCGTTTTCAGCAGTTCATTTATGTAGGTAGATGCTGTAAAAAACAAAGGTGTGTGTTGTGCATGCCCCATTGGAGTGGGTGGAGTAACATCATCTTCTTGAATCAGCACTCTGAGCTCATTCAGCTGGTCTCTGATAATTTTATTGTGATCTTCCAAAAGCTGCACTTCAGTTTCATACCTACCTGACGCATGTGCCTGCAGACTTGTGGGCACACATGCTTTTAATACATGATTTGAATGCTCACCTGAAACGTCACACTCTTGGTTTAGTGGATAGTCAACAGTGTGCAAAGTGCCATGTTCTACACTTCTAGGCAGAGGTGGAGGAGATGCATATCCACTAGATGATATGTAACCACCACTGAAAGGAACTTCATCATTTTTATGGCTAAACAGAACAGTTTGTTGATGTGGTAAACCTGTGGACACAGCTATTTTAGGATTTAGTCCTTCTGCTTTGCAATATTGCAGTATTAAATGGTGCTCATCTGCAGTTTTATCATCCAAAGAATTCATAGCAATATCATTCTCAAAAAATGCCAAGCGGCTAGCATATTCTTGGATTTGAGTATGAGCATCTACAGTGCCAAAATCACTGAAACAGTGGTTTGCACTCGGTTGGGTCATTTCAGTCTTACCATAATCATTTGTTGCTGGTAGTTCAGCACTGACCTCTGATTCATTTAAGAGTTTTACATTTTCTTCAACTTCTGCATGAACAGGAAGATAACCAATATACTTTTTGGAAGTTTTTCCTTTAAACTTGTTTTTTATGACCTTGGCAAAATCTTTTATTTTCTCCACTGAAGTGGCTGGTACACAGTGTTCTGCCATGGGGTAATGCAGCAGATTGCGATGAACAACAGCACCTGAGAAAAAACAACTTTGACATATGTCATAATTGAAATGCCGCAAGCTTCTGAAACGAATGCCAACAATGGGAAACTCTCGACAAATAGCACAACGAACAGGATGACTAATATTTTCAGATGCAGCAAGGCGATGAAACACACACAGCCAGACAAGAGACTGCGGTCGAATTTTCATCCAATTAATGAAGTGAATTATGTCAAGTTCTGGTTTGTTCCCCACAAATTGATGGCAGCTGAGCATGCTAGCTGTGGCATCACATCCACCAAAAGCTTTAGATTCTCCCAGTTGCCAAGCTATTTTCAAAAAAGATCCAATCATATCACTTAGACCTTTCTCATCAAGTAAACCAGTAGAAGCAGCTACTTGAGAAAAGATGTAACGACACTTGCTTTCCAAATCTGCATCACAAAGGGATACAATCCCAAGTTTAAAAGCAAGTGATTTGATGGTACCTTTCCGTTTTATATCATAAACATTTAAAATCCAGTTAAGACACATGTCTACACAAAGTGGAACATTCACAATGCTGTTATGGTGTCTTTCCAAACAATCATACATGGTTGTAAGGCAGCTAATCACATCTAGCACTCCAATTGTGTTATTTACAACAAAGGACTTATCAGCAGAACAAACTTTATGCTGCTTAAAGACTTCAGTAGCAGTTTCCAAGGGTAATAAATCTAAACAAAGAGCTTTTTGTAACCTTCGGATTTTCATGGCAGTTCTGTATGCAGCAAGTTTTATGTTATTCAAATCATACAATGATTCCATTAACTCTGTCATTTTAGGATGATCCCAAGTACTCATTTTTTTGAAATGGTTAACATAAAAAGGAACTTGGTTTTCAGAAACAAAACGCTCCCAAGGTTCATCAACAGATGATGTCAAAAAATGCTGTGAATTTGGGCCAAAATCTCGAGCGGCATCAAGAAGCTGCCTGATACGCTCACTACAACAAACTTGCAAAAGCTTCCATCTCATAAGGATTTCATCAACTTTATTTAAAGCATGTGATGGTACACCCATATTAAGGCCTTTTAGGTTTTTAACATGTAAATCCAATTTTGCAAGACGGTTAGACATAGGTTGAAGAGCAGTTGTTTGAAAGTGTTTCATTTCAATGATGTGATCTTGCAAAATTTCCGTTGGAAGATCACCCACGTTTTGCCAAGTATCTCTGGTGATTTCCAAGTTTTTTAACATCTCACGACATGACTCCACTTGATCTTGTAACTCATAAACAGATGGTAGCAGTTGATTGATTTGATGTTCAAGTTGAGAACTTCTCCGTTGTACAGAATCCCACTCTTCCTCTAAATTGGAAGCAAGTTTTTGCATGTTCTTCAAAACAACTTGGTTATTAGTTGGATCACTAAGAATATGACTAGAAGCATCTCGAGTCACATAACAGCCTGCTTGGGAAGCTGCTGTAGACTTGGCTGTGGCAATGCTACTTAGTATAACTGATTTCTTTGCATCTAATTCCATTAAATGCATTTGATGTTGATTTTTCTGTTGTTCCAGTAGTGCAGCATCAGCAACACATTGTAATTTCATAGTAGTGATCTGACTTTTTTTAATCTTAAGCCAGTCAAGTAAGCTTTCCAAAATCAGGCAAATGTCTTTCCACTCATTCATCCTTCATGAACCTATAATGCACACAAATCACCTGCCAAACATAGTCATATCAAAATTACTTTTAACACATAGTTAATGAAAAAGTTACCATGAGACAAGGAAAGTAGAGTGTTAGTTGATGAAAACAAGTCAATCTAATTGTCACAGGTAGGTTTGTAAAAATTTGAACTTACTCAAACTGAAGCATAAATAGCTTTCATTGGATGCAGCCTGAGAAGCTATATTTAACAATAAAATTTCCCACTCCAAGTATGAAAAAAGTAATCATAATTCGTCTGGCCATGTTTTAAGATTCATTTTGGCTTGCAGCTCCAATTCAAATTAATATAAGTTAACCCCAATTTGCTAATGTTGCATCTTATTTAGGCTTATTCTTGGTAAATCTGACATTATTTAAGATTTCAGTAGAGCCAAACTTCCAACTTCAAAAAATTTAGACACACTTTTTGATATCACACACTGCGTCATCAAGGCTTTGGCCATGCTGCTTATCATAATATTACACTTAGTGCTGCTATTAGCTTTGCTCACATGCTGTCATGCCTATGTGGCAAATTGATAAAGATTGATGCTTTCCTTCAGTTTAGTTTATTCAAGAAATCAACGCACAACTTTAGAAAAACAAGAAATAAACTATGCAATAACTGACAATGTTTCCAAGCCAATAAAGAAAGCAGTGTCAGCAAAGCTATAGTCATGACTTTAGGTTAATACTAGCAGAATGCCACAGCATAAAACAATATATTTCATAAAAAAATATATCATTATCAAAAATAAAACCAAGAAAATGATGCAACGGAAAAGCGTTATTATTCTGCTATAGTGGTGCACTTAAAATTCTTTGGTGGTGACATATTTGGATTAAGTATATTATTGATTGTCCCAACACACTTTATTCATAAAAACAAGGCCTTTTCAAAGAACAATGGAAAAGATTAGATTTTAAATGGATATTACTTTTTACATTCAATGTTAATTGGAAATAATTACAGCAAACTGTAAATGTAAAAAGTATAAGGTTGAAAAATATGAAGTGACTACAGATACCCCTGTCCTGATAAAAGGGTCAGTTTGTCATTCAAATGGTGTAGGTCTCGTGGTGTTGTGGTTAGGCGCTACGGTTACTATGCTAATGGTTTTAGGTTCGATTCTTACCTCACGGACTTTCGTTTTGTTTTTTTTCTTTCCTTTTTTTCAGTCGTTTTGTTTTTTTTCTTTTCTTTTTTTCAGGCTTAGGTGTTACGTTTAGGGGTTAGTGTTACGTTAGGATAGCGTTAGGTTAGGGTTAGCTTAGCTTACCTTAGGGTTAGGTTAGCATTAGGTTAGGGTTAGGTTTGGGGTTTATCTTTTACGTTTAGTTCGTTTCTACCAAGCCTACTGCATTCTCTAACTGTTACGTCACAGGTGGCGTATTTATAACTTTTCAAATTTCAAGATCCACAGGTGTATCTATAGCCACTGCCTAAAAAATAAGTTAAGCCAAGACTATAAAAAAATTAGGGGTGTAGTGGGACGGGAACACGAGGGAACGGTGTCCCATAGCTTTTTCACGTTTTGCTTTAAAGTGAGTTGGAAGCAATTTTTAAATGGCTATTTTTTGGATGTGTTCCCACACCTTCTTAATTACACTACAACCCTGAAATTAACAATGTGTAATGTGCATGATCATATCATTAGTCAAACTGAGTAACGTTGCAACCTCTTGGTTGGTGTGGCATTGAATGCACGATGCACCATGAACGGGATGTGCACTAAGAATAACACCTATGTATGTGGTATAAACAAGCAATAGTAGTTATAGAAGTGCGAACAAGCAGGTTTGTTGTTTTTGATAATGAACTGCCAAAGAAAGAATTTAGAAATGTGATGGTATTCACTATTAAAATTCTGTAGATTATTTTTAAGTATGACATTGAAGTTCTTTATTGTTTAGATATACACAGGGCTGGAAATGTATGGAAATCGGGAAGGACTGACCTTCTTGGGAAACCATACATGCTCGCAGGAAATTAATCAGCTGCAAGTCAAGTAAAATCAAACAATGTGCAAAGAATTGCATGTAAATCACAAGACGGACTGTATATATGAATTTCCTCGCTGAGTTAGGATGGCTCAATATCTGGCTTTGTGATGCAACAGTTACACGTACATAACAATAGTGGTCTCCTGCAGTCGTATTTTGCAATGGTGGCATAGCGTGATGTGCTGGTTACTGAGACAGGAAAAGCTGTGAATTTGAATACTGCTGCTATGACACATGTCGTCAGAGAGGGCACTAAGGCCAACATATTTTAGAACTGCAAACTCCATTGTGTTAGAAAGCAGAGTGGATGGTGGTGCTAGCATCAGCTGCAACCTTTTGTATGCATTCAGATTGTGAATACTTGTATGGCAGCTTATTTAGGGGTTGACATAAAGGGTTACCAATCAGAATGGTGTTACACTTATATTTATTCCAATTATCAGGGCAAACTGCCAACATTGTTGAGGATAGCTCCAAAATGAGAGCAGATCTGAACAATTATCAATGCAAATAAACTTTCTATTACTGTAACCTACTACATCACATAACATCAATTCCAACATGTCAACTCTTATCACAGCCATCTTTGTCGAGTCAGAGTCACAAGCCCTTACTATTCATATGCCAAACTCCTATTTTAATATCCTTCAGACAACTCTCAACCTTGAACTATGCAAACTTAACCACTTGCTTAAAACCAACAAACTTTCCCTTAACTACAATAAGACTAACATTAAATTCTCAAAAACACAATCCTACTTTTTCATAGTAATTCCCCCAAAGATTACCTGAAGCACCTAGGTTTGTCTTAACAATAAGGCAAGCTAGAAATCTCATGTAAAAAAGGTAAAACTCAATTATCACGAGCTTGTGGAGTTTTATCTAAACTTAAACATTACACAACAGAATCTGTATTGAAAGTTGTCTATAACTTATTAATTCAACCCTACCTGACCCAATCCTCAATTGGGGGAGTGCTTCAAACACAACAATTCAGCCTCCCATTAATCTTCAAAATAAAGCTATGAACCTAATAAGACCAACTAAAAAGACATCTCTGGAGGAATCTTTCCAGCACCTAAACATGATGCTTTCTGAAACTTTATACCTTATCAATATCAGTAGGCAAATTTATGCACTCTTATAACAACAAACAGATTCCACACCATTTAGACGACTATTTTATTCCAACCACCTCAATTCATCCTTACCCCAGAAGACCAGGTTTTTTAAGGTTTGGTATTTAAGGAAACTCCAAGAAAATTTATGAGGCCGCATTTTTTTAGCAAAACGTTCAAAATACTTCTTAAATGTATTGTTTATTACAGTGTTGGCAGTCACAATGCGTAATTAGTACTATTTACAAAAATTACAACACAAATTTTTCAATTTCAACTTTATTGAACAGCTCTTGCTCATCAGTAAAAGCATCGGTTTTATTCATCATCTGTAGATTCTAGTGTCTCCAATGTTCGCTGTCACTCTCCATCTATTCCTTGTTTGTATCCATTTCAATTATAAATCTAATGAGCAATCTCAAGCATGCCCCCATCATTTAGCTGCTTTGGACCCAGTCCCTTCGGCATGGGGGACTTTGGTAGGCTTAGTCCCTGAAACAAAGCTCCAAGAACCCCTACTTGAAATACAAAAACACTATAAATCACTGGAATTTTTGTCAATTTTTAGAATGTCAAGTCCCTCTGCACAAAAGTAAAGCCCCCTACAAAGAGTTTCTGGTAATGGTTCTGTCTGGACCAACGATGGTTCTGGTTCATTGAAACATTTCAGAGCATTCAAAGTTGCATGAAGCAGCCAGTTTCGTTGCTTGGTTTTAACTTGGCACAGAGTTGAATCGCTCTGGGCCAGGCTGTGACAAGTGGAATGGACAGTGCAATGCCATAATATTGGTTGTGTCGTCAACCATACTAGCCCAGCATGGGTTTTGCTTGACCTCAAGAAACAATGCGATTTCTTAAATGTTCCAGGATGAGCAAAATAAACTCGGTTGCTACCCACAGTCACGGAACTGGTATGGCTAAGCTGATCATTATGGCCAATGTGGTCAACCATGGTTTGCAAAGAAGCTATTTTTCGATTCGCCATCTCTTCCTTCAAAAACCCAAATCAGATATACGTGCTCGGCTCCCATGTTAACTTTATCTGAAATGCAATCCTGAATAGCCTCAAATAGTGAAATGTGTTAAGCTTTTTTTCAGGCTATTGGCTTTTTGTTGTTGATCAGAGCTGAGATGATTATCCTGGCAGTTTGGGTGGGGAGGGCTGGCAGGCTTGGTAGTGTAAACATTACCATTCTTTAGTCAGATGATGGTAACTGCTGGATTCTATGAGCATAGCAAACATATTATGCCTCCGTCAGCATGCAGAGTGAATGCATTCATTTGCAAGGGTTCATCAAAGTCTTTCAGCTTAATATCCATGATTGAAAAGTCTTATATTGTAAGATGCTGCTGACTGACTGTTCACTGAAACTGATGATGCTTTTGAGATTCTAGCAATTGAATATTGTATTTTCGCACAACAATCAAAAGAACCTTTGCAGTCACTGCTGCTGGTGTTTGCACTTTCTGGTTTTCTAACAGCAAGAAATTGTTGTTTAGGCTTACTACAAAAATACTGTTTTATGCTTAGATGGCCAGCTTACGTTTTTGTTGTGCTATTATCTTCTGAAAATACCTATACAATAAAGTAAATGTATAAAATCTGGAAAAGACTTGGCTTGTTAAAAGCGCCAGACTCAGTGGCATTCACGCGGTAATTATCACATAACATACCGGTAATTGTTTATCTCATAAATGCTGTCAAATTATTGACTGTTGCATAGCATGCGATTCTAGAGGTGATTATGATGAATAGACAAGGCTACTGTTGGTACTGCACTTATTAGGTGTGAGGCGAATCAGTTTGGACGTTAATTGAAGCAACAATTCAATTCAGTGAAAACTTTTCATGGTAGTCCAGATTTAATGTGAAAGTACCAGTTGTATGGGTCCGCATAAGAAATTCATGGGACCGTTTTGAACTCATAAAAAGACCTTTTAAAAAAAACCTGCACAAAACTATTAGACTATTCACTTCTAACAACATGTTTTTACCTAGTGTCAACACTCTTTCAGGAAAATGTTCCCTTACTTTTGTTGGCCCAAACGTATGGTCTACACTACAAAACTGTATTGAATCTTCTACCACTTTTACCTCAAATGGAAACTTAAGAAATACCTACATGATAAAGATACATAATTATATATTTTAGCAACATTTCATTTTTCAAGAAATTAACTCTGAGAATTTCAGTAACTTGATTAATGTAATATTGTCTGTTTTTTATGTATATTTACTTTTTTGTCTTTTATCTTTCATGTGCACATCCCATTTTTTTCAACATCATTGAATGATTCTTAGCTTTTTGTTTTGTTATGTGTTGCTTTTAAACCTCGTTGATTTTTTACTTTTTATACTTTGTTTAAACATTTTTTGTCCATACCAAATTTCCTCAACTAAATTTGACCTGCTCTTTTGTGCACATAGGCATGCTCTATTCATCTGTAAATTTAGTTCACCATGTTCTGTGTTTGGTTATTTTTGTATTTCATTTCCAACTATTGTTTTTTTAACAATACACAAAAAGTGATAAATGGATTGGTTGACTAGATGACTGCCATGGTCCTTTACTAATCCCATGTGACAGTGACACTTGTGTTTACACTATTCATTTATTTTGCCTTGTGTTTTCATTTACTCTGATTTTCACTGACAATTGGTTCCTTGTAGTATGACGGCTATCAGTACTGTACTGTTTCTGTTTAAAAACTGAGTCATATGAAAAGATATTAAACTTGAACTTAAAGTCAGAGTCATCTAACATTTTTTCACGTTGAGTCAGAGCCAAGTCATGACTTGGTCACAAGAACTGTTGAATCACTTCGAGTAATTCGTTTGCAACCTCGAGTCAATGTTGAATCAAATGAAATTTAAATTTTTTGTTTGCCTTGTTTTGCTGTGAAATGGCATCCAACACGCTGATGGGATCGGAAATCCCAAGCGGCATGTGCGCAAAGCTTCGCACCATAGCAGCAAGCAACTATAGAGATCATGCGTCGCAATCTCTATTACTATTGCTTGCTTTCGCCATGCATATTTATTTTTGTTCTTCGTGCACATCCCATTTGTAGTGAATCACACAATCAACGCAACGCCACCAGAGAGGTTGCAACAATATCCCCTCCTCTTTACAACGAACCACACCGATCGCATGTTCTTTGTGTGAAGGCTGAACTCGGCATGACCTCCACATTCTGGTCACAGCACCATTTTGATGCGATCAGAAATCCCGAGCGGCATGTGCGCAAAGCTTCAAGCCGTGGCAGCAAGCAACAATAGAGATCATGCGTCGCAATCTCTCTTATTATTGCTTGCTCACGCCACGCATATATATTTTTGTTCTTGGCACATATCCCGTTCGTGGTGAATCACATAATCAACGCAACACCACTGGAGAGTTTGCAACAATGCTGTAAAATGAGACCCAATGTTGTTTTGGCAAGTTTGATTGCACGTTATTTATATCTAAGTTTTTAGTGAAAGCAGTATCCATTTTACTTGTCTATTTCACTCTCAGTGATTTTCACAAGTCCTGACCAACCATGCTCCAAGAAATATACTTCCTGGTATTTTGAATGCCCAATAAATGAAAATGGCCAGACATGATGATGTAGGCCTGTTTGTATGTGGAATTAAATCTTGCAGTATGCTGGTATTTTGATGGATTTGGGTGTTATCATTTTTGCTTAACCAGCTTTCAACTTCTTCACAACTTTTGGGACTGCAGGTTACTGTATTAATAAGAGTCTCTCAAATCTGTTGAGATTGTTTATTGTGTTTGTTGAAATGTTGAGCCTTACCTATGACCAGTGAAACAAACTGAATCATTTCATCAAAATTACAGAATTGGTTTAACGTTCACTGATCCAATCCTTTTTCTTGACTCAAAATCGTCATATCCTACGTATACTTAACATTGAGCACAGTTCGTCATCATTTATATGTGTAGGCCAGTTCTAATGACTTGTTCGTGTGGCATACTTGTGTTGCAGCCACAGTGCTGCGTTGCCTTGAGCCACCTAAGGAAAGGATAGAGTCTAACCCATGACCTATCACATAATAACAACAATGGAGTTTTCCCCACTCGACTACTAGGTAGATTCTTCTACTGCTGATACGAATTCAACATTGTATGTGGCGAATCACCACACCACACTTGCTAGTCTTTTGGTATGATATCTTACATGCTATTGCTGAGCTTAACAAAGCTTCTCATTGCATTGGTGTAACAGATACTTTTAAAGACTCTGCAGTCTCAATTGTTATGATATTGTGAGCCAATGTTAGATTACAAGTAACTTGATTCACTTTCCAAATTATTTATTTGTCTTTGAATATTTGAGTTGGACTACATATGGGTGTTGCAGCCACAATTATGTTTTGCCCTAAGCCAAGCAAAGAGAGTGTCCAACAACCCTTGGCATAAGAGCAATAGATATTCCCCATTCGACTAGATTCACATTTCTATTGCTGTTACGAATTCGATGTTAGGCCTATATGTGGCGTAATCACATCACCACATTACTTCCCAATTTCACAAGATCAAGACAACCTTCCACCGGTGGATTCAAGCCACCGGCACGTTGGGAGCCGTTTGTTCCAGCCATAATCAAATGCTATGTTAACCTGAGTCAACCAAAGAAGAGACAAACTGACAACCCTCAGCATAATAGCAATTGAAATTACCTATTCAACTAGGTTCACTCTTCTATTGCTGCTACGAATTCAATGTTATATGTGGCATAATCATGTCGTAACATTCTGGCTATAAGAGACAAACATTAGGTCAATAACAGTGACACGAATTTGATTTACACAAAATGTGGTTTTTGGATTGGCATATTTTGGAATATAGTTTTTGGACTGGATCTCAAACACCTAAATCACTTCATCACGATAAGACTCGAACTAACAGCATGAAGCCGATTGCCAAGATCACAATATGCAAATCAGAAATGATCGGATAGTGGAGTTTTTGTATCCGATCCTATCCTGCTTTTGAAAAATGATATCCGTATCTGATCCTAATCCTGTTTTGGTTGAAATTATACTATTTGTATCCAAAAACTATTCAAAATAATGCACAATATGTAGAGCTACATTTATGTGCATGTACTGTAGACCTACATTTTTGTCCTGCTGCTAGGTGTCATTTTGCCTTGTTAGGCAAAATAAAATGCTGGAGTTATTTTGCCTTCAGCTGAACATGATTGGTAACTTAAAGT
>Ga0210059_1005043_pt1 | contig 21244 bp, 11 predicted proteins | sample Ectturendosymbi2_FD_188042 | JGI IMG/M metagenome (GOLD analysis project Ga0210059, IMG submission 188042) | Ecteinascidia turbinata endosymbiont from Florida, USA - Sample 2 (SPAdes) (version 2) | ecosystem: Host-associated > Tunicates > Ascidians > Unclassified | place: Key West, Florida...
GACTGGACATGCAGCAACTAAACGGAATTGCAGGAGATCCTGAGAACGTCGTCATTGTAAAGAAGCCATACGGTGCCCAGAGTGGTTTCGGTGGACTCACTAAAATGATCTCGGACAAAATAACAGCAAAAATTTGCGGTGGCAGACAAACCGTGTGTTTGTTTAAACATAATTAATGTTTGTTTTCCATTGCTTTTCTCTTTCATGTACGCTTAGCTTCTGTGAAGTGTGTCCGACGTGCGTGCGAATCTGCGCGCATTAATGCTTTGATTGAGCAGGAGAAGCAAGGGCACAAAGGGCCTGAATCACAAGGTGGTCTATATGTGCTGCTTTCTTCATTCCGTGGATGCTAGTTGAAAGTTCCTGAAAAGAAAACTGAGTTATATTGTGTACTCAACAGGTATTTTTTGACTACGATGCTTGTTTTCTGACTTAATATCATTTTCGAAAATTGTTGCAATCTCCGGCTTAAGTTTCGACATCACTTTTTAAACATTTTCAGAGTTGCTTAAAAACACAGTAGAAAAAGCTATTACTGCTATACCGTACAAACATTCCGTTTTAACACATAATAGATTCTTACAAAGAGCCATTACTTAGGCATAAGAGAGAAAAGGTTGCAAATGGCATTGAATAAACTTTGGAAGTCTGAATAAGTTGCTTACTTACTGATCTTACTGTTTTGATCAGATCTTCACTATCCCCCCCCCCAAGAAATTGCCAACCGGGGATGCCAAATTGACAAAATGCTCCAAAATTCCAAAAAACATAGTGTTGCAATAAAAATGGTGCGGTAGTCAATACTCTCTAAAATTTGCATTCCCAAAGTCGATGATCACTGATATTTTCCTTTAGACATTTCCAGAGAGATAGGGGAGTCTTGTGGGTGCGCTTTTTCCGCGTGTGAGTGAGTTTGTCCCAGATAAAAAGATTGTTTAACAATGGGGAATATCTTTTGAGAGATGTATGCAAGTACAAACAAAAATGGACAGTTATGGACACCCAGTTTCTTTAACATTGTTTCTTATTAAGATCGAATACTTCCTCAGTTATTTCAAATCTATCTTAGCAGCAAACCCATCCAGGGACTTTAAGTCTACAACCTACTGTATGTGCAATGTTGCATTGAGTTGTTTCAGTTGTGTGCCGCATGTCCTTTTTTAATTTGTCTGTGCGCTGCAATTAACGCTGTGCTACTTACCTGTCATTTTTGCACCTTGATTAACGTGCTTGAATTGTTTGATTGCGAGCTGTGAATTAGACTGCTTCGTCAGTAGTCACTTTTCTCTTGTTGCTGTGTTTACTTGTTTTTTCGCGATGACTCCAGAACGTTGTCAGCAAACTCTCTCATTTTTCTGACGAGGAAGGTACAGGAAGGGATTAGTACATTGGAAAAGGCAAAAATCTAGCAGTGATGGCAGCGTTGAGGTTCCAACGCCATTGTACGTCATGATGTGCACACGTTGCGGGTTGCAATGATCCGTATGTAGCATCGGGACTGGATTTTCATTCTGTGTAGTGCTTTAAGAACAATGTATCGTTTTATAAACTTTTGCAAATATTCTAATTCTACAACTTTTAACAAATTGAAAAATGAAGCATTGTTAATAAAAATGAAAGGTGCACAACACAGTAAGGTTTTACCGAACTAAGAGTCTAGTCTCCAGATATACAATAATGCTCTCAGGGTGATACGAAACTTTGTTGCTTGGGACTTTTTGTTATGATGAGAGAAGCATTTGTACATCGTAACATTCATCAACCAAGTATTGCTTTTTTGCAAGGAATGATGTAACAGACCTTGTTTGACTAGGCTAAGTCGATAACAACAATCCGATACAAATTTGAGAATAATTCTATATTTGTCAAATTGTTCAAGTACTCCACTGACTGCATTTATGAGTATGTACATCATGCACTATATCAGTGGTTCCCAAACTGTGGTACGTGTACCACCAGCGGTACGCGAAGGTCTTGAAGGTGGTACGCGAGACCCTTCTGTTCTTCTACACAAAAAGAAAACATTTTGTTTTTACTTATCGGGTTCTGTTAATAAATTCCTGAATTTTCGTGTACCTCCCTTAAATTTCGAAAAATGGCCACTGTACTTCCTCACAGGCATTTTGTTCATGCCGCATTTGTGTCTGGTTTGCCAAACGTTTGATCGAATGATATTGGCTAGAATGCGTTTTCCTGGAGCAAGGTGTTTTTAAGGCAGAGGTGATCACGGAGCTGGAGTGACGAAGTGGACTCCGGCCGGAGTCTGCCAATTTTGCCGGAGTAGGACCCGGAGTGGGAGTTTTGAATAAAACCGGAGCCGGAGCTGGAGTTGATTTTTCAGTTTTTGCAGGAGCCGGATAATAGCTTTGAACAAATTTTCTCTGACAGGCTAATTGTTAGATAAACATTCTGGATTTATTCTCTTTCATTGGCACAGTGAAAATTCAGAGCAGGGCACAGGCTGGCCTGGGTGGAAGTGGGTGGCAGGGTGTGGGCTTTTTTTCAGGCTGGCACAAACCCAATGCTCAACTCGCAACTGCTGTATCAAAAGAATATTTTTCTATTTTGTGGATATGTTAAGTTACTGGAAGTGTTACCTCTGCTGTCTGTTTTGTTTTGAGCGGTATTGACAATTTGTTATTTTTAGTGAAATGCACTTTAAGACAACACTGTATGCAGCTTACCTAACCTTTTCAATGCAACAACAGCAATGCAGCTTCATCCAATTCAGCAGAAATGCAGTTTACTTCAGGCTATTCCTTAACATGCCAGTATAATCTTGCAAGTTGACAATGTGCTAAGGCAGATAATTTAATTGTGTGAATATGAAGCGGTATCAAATGTTTTCGATGTAGCATATGTGGCTTCAACTGTGGAGGCTAGTAAGTGAAAAGACAACAGTACTGTAGCTTTTCTTGTTTCATTGTGCTTGTGGTTAAAGCACAAGGAGTTAAAAATTTGAAAATAATTGAACTAGAGTTGGTTCAGGTTAGAACTAAAATAGTTGAATGAGATTTTATCCAGGTGACAACAATTTACGTTTTTATTTCTTGGTTTCAAATCTAGTAGTATTTTTTCCTCATGAGAGAAAAACTGTGCAGAGGTTATTTTACCTTTTGTTGAACACGATTGGTTGAATTGGTCAAATGACAATATGACACACAAAGAGTCAACGGGTTAGTGCTTAAAGTTAGGGTTGGATTCAACCTGCTAATCGGCAATCATGCAACGCAGACAAGAAGCCACTAACTTCTTACCAACACTAAAACCATGTCATGACTTGTCCACATTGTGTCATGGCAAAATAGCTCTAACAGTCATTTTGCCTCATGAGGCAATTGAAAAGGTTAGTTCCACACGAACTTACTAGCGGGTTTGGGTCTGTTCTCGAGATCCATTTCTATCACCTAGTAAACATTCACTCGTTCCAATTACAAAACCTAGTAGATCGAATTGCCAAATGCTAAAGATTTTTGTTGTCAAACTTCTTTTTATAGACAACTTTCATCGTCACCACTTAGTCTCGAGACTTTGAATGAATTATTTTTTTTAACTTTTGCAAGAAGGAGCTCCCTAAGAAACGGTTTTCAAAAATTATTGTTGCAAATTCAGCCGTTCAAAGAGGTCAGTGGCTAAGCTTTGTTTGTTGTTATGTTATTTGCGAGAAGGAGAAAACAAATTGCCCTCTACCCCGTTTACAATTTAAACTAGATTCAATAAAAAATGTGTATGGACCAATGAAACCGAAGCACATCAAATGTGCAACGAGAGGTTGGGAGTACTTTGTTAAGGACTATCTTTGAACTGTTTTTCCAGGAGATTTGTTATGAATCCCATAGGCTTATTCAAAAGAGGTGGGAGAGTGCCAAAAAGTTTCTTTATTGAGAAGCTAAACAAAACGATGTCTTTTTTTCGAAGTGCTTTACAATGCACTCTGTTGATACACGCTGGTGACGTTTTTTTTGTTCTGCGTAATGCAGACTTTTTTCAGTTCAAAAATTCCTCGGAACTCTCTTGAGGAAAGGTTTTGCTCATAAGAGATTTATACAGAGAGCAATTAATACGTCATGGCTGATCAGTTACTTTGACCTGCTGCTATAGGCTTTACGGCCTTTCTGCGTTTTCTAACCGACCTGCGGTGTTGCAAAAACTCTAAGAGTGGCAGCAAAATGGAAATTTGGAACAGTTGTGAATATCACGGAAATTGAGAAAAACTTGACAATAAAAGATATCAAATCTAGGAATTATACCTATAGCCATAAAATAAGCGGGAAGGCGCTACACCATTTCAATCGTTGTTAACTACACGGGTAATCTCGAACTTCGCTCATTCTGCTACAGCATGCTGCATCCCAACAATGCCTGTCGAAAACACCTAATACTTTTTTTTTATCAGAGAATGAAAAAATCTTCAATACGAAGGCAATGGTTACCTGCAAAAGATCTGCCGCACTTGTGAAAAAACTGACAAACTACGAGCACCTTGCTCCCAAAAAAGCAAACCCAATTTGCTTCAGGGTTTATTAGCTCTGTGCATTTTGCTGTGGCCATGGAAAACACATCGAATTTCGACGGAAAACACATCGAATCCACGGTGCCAACTGATTCACAAGTAATGACAAAAAATAAAACTCTCCCGCTGAACTCCAGCCTAGCACGTACCAACTATGCTATTTATTTAGCTATACATATATGCATATGTACAGAAGGAAGAAAAAATAGGAAAAGTAATGACGGAAACGGTGGCTAACAAGCAGTGAGAGCAAGATCCATAATCGAGAATTGAAAACAAGATCCTTTTCAGTTTGGAAGTATTTTATTGTGATGTTCAAAATGCTTTATTATTCCTTATAGTTGTAATTACCACGATACATGATTTTCTCTCATTTCGTATTGTTGTAAGCAAATGTGAGGAGTGGAAAGAGGAAGCATTTTTTGGTCGGCCTTGGGCGACAGTTATCATCGCCACGCCATTGAGGTCGAGCATGTGGTGGGATATTACCTCGCTGGTTCAAAGTGTAAACCTATTTTGTGCCAAAAAGTCTATTACTCTAATAGGCCTAAATATTTTTTTCTTTGCGTCAACAACGGAACCACGAGTAAATTTTTAAAACTTGTTTTGGACAGAATGAGCAAGTTTGGATGGATGAAGCAATTAGTTACAATTTTGTTTTTTGAAATTCATAGCAGTGCTTTCATTTTTTAAATCTCTAAATTTATCACCTCTCATAATGAAAATCACGGCCAAAAAAAACGATACAAACGACATATTGAAAATGTTTCGATAACTCCTGTTATCATCATCAGTGCATTGCAAATTGAACTGCAGCGATATGCTGCAGGTTCTTATTTCATCTCTTAATTCTAAATATTTGGAGAATTCTTAACCAATTCTTGTTGTGAAGCGAAAAGTAACTAGGAAAGGTGTAGGTAACCTTACAAAAGATGGCAAAGCTTTGTTAGCTAAAATACACGAAATATGTGGCGAAGAAATTTGAGTGTGGGTGCAGATGCCCAGTGTTAAAATAAAAAGAATGTAGTGAAAGAAGTAAGTGGTAGATAATATAAAACTTTGAACATTTGTTACTTCATTGGCAAGTGATTTAAAAGACGAAACACCTTGGAAAGAAATTGAATGATGGAAAGCAACCTCCCCTGTGGAGTTAGCATTTTACTGTGCTGTTTTCACTAGTGCTGCTAGGGCTGTATACACTCGCCTACATCGACTGTGCTTGTTTCAAATTAAAAAAGTAATGATTCGTCCCTTCTCCACTTTCGCAAAGAACATAGGCCTACGTCTATACTAGTAGGAGACCAGAACATGGGAACTTCATCAGGGCATCACCTTCTGTCCTTACACAGAAGGGTTGGTATTGTTTTGTAACGAACAAAACAATTAAAAATTTTTGCAGAGTCAAAAAATATTTATTGAAGCATGGCAACGGCAAACACCTTCAATATTCAATTGGTTCACCGACATTTTTCGAGTGAAAAATGCGTAGACCAACTAAACGCTGCCAACATTTTCAATGTCCATGCATTTCCTCAAGGAATTTGTAAATAAGGCCACCGGTTTGAGGTTGTAAATTCAGGCCCGTCGCCAGGGTTTAGCAGCAGGGGGGGGCAAAAACCAGAAGGAGGGGCCAAAAACCAGAAGGGGGGCCACATTTTTAAAATACAGTATTGGATGTATGCAGAAACCTCTGGGCCAAACGTGAAATGAAGATGCACCAATTTCAAATGTGGGGGCCGGGCACCACTGGCCCCCACGCCGGAAACGGCCCTGTGTAAAATCCTAAGACGAAAGTGACAATGAACGTTTGTAGTATTTGGCCGTTTGCACAAATTTTGGATGATTTTTATTATCTTAGTATTTGGCAATGTGACAGATATTTTGTTGCAGTATTATGCAATTAGTTAGCTTCAAGGACCATCAAAGAAATGTGAGGTCTCGTGTCTCGGTCTCGAACTTCCAGGTCTCGGTCTCTGTATCGGCTTTTATGTCAAAGTCTCGGTCTCGTCTCGAAATTTGAGCCAGGTCTCGGTCTCGGTCTCGGAGGTTACGGTCTCGACTACATCACTGCAATTTTCCAACAACACTGTGGTGTTTTTATTTGCAAGGCCGGATAGTGAAGACTGGTGCATATAGATCGTAAGCACCGAACATCCAGTGGATATCTGAAAGCATGATATAAACAAACAGCATGCATGCACTGCCTTGGTACAACAACTGATACGAGCACAATTACGCTTGAAACAACAGCACGGAAAGTTCGCAAAGTATAGCATACAATCAAAATAAAAGCATCGTTGTACATTCAGCAGTGGAAGGGCACAGTTCCTGCAGTCAATTAGCCCTTTCGATAAAAAGCTTATTGCAAATCTGGTTGTTGATTTACCGTAATTGGCAAATGTCGTGCTGAGTCTGCCGAAGTCACCTTCCGCAATTAACATATTACCTCGTATACTCGCATTATCAGTCAGTTTTGGCCGATCCAGCTGGCCGCTAATAGAAACGATGCCCGAAAAGTAGATCTGTCCATGACAATACAGTGCTTGCAGTAAAAACCTACTGTGTCAAAGACCTTACTTGGGGTTTGGGAAATTTTGGGTTAATAGTTTCGCACAGTGAACGCGCAACCTACTACAATGCAGTCCAATCACTGTTCGAGAAAGCAGTGCAACAAAGAGACCTGCCTGACGTAGTGTCTCTTAGCTGCCAAAATGCAGTGAGGTCAAGACCTCTTTAAAAGTGAACACAGCAAACCGATTAACAAAACTGCCTAAAAATAACACACACACTAACACAGATGCTGGGAAGGCACAAAACAGCACGCGGGATCGAAACACGGAGGAAACATGTCGGTTCAAGCATGGTGGTTGAAGCACGAAACACTACTCTAGGTCGTGAAAAATCAAACTATGCCTTCTACAACCCTTGTCAAAAACTATGCCTATGTCAAAATCTATGCCTTCTTCAACCCTTGCTGACAGAACCTAAGTCATATCACTTAGACCTCCTAAAGCCTCGGTTCTCCAAGCGCTCTAGCCCACTTAATTTCTCAAAAACATGAAGCTCAAAGAGTGGCGTACCTAGGGTTTCCACCCCCGGGGCAAAGGCAGTTTTGCTCCCCCACTCAGATTTTTCGTGGAAGCAGAGATGCGAAGAGTGAGTTGGGAGTTAATGGCCCTCTGAAGCTCACTCGAGCCCAGCATATAATTTTTATAGACCCCCCTAAAAATTTCATATGTCTGTGATGTCACGGATTTGACGTCAAGATCTTAGAATCTTGGAAATCATAAACTGTCGTAGAGTTAAGAATCTTATCGTTTCGCGTGAAGCTATCCTAACTTTGAATTTTAGGCCACATTCGAACACTCAAAGTGTTGTATTGTGACATTCCCAACTGCAATAATACATTCGAAATTCAGCAATAGTGTTACATTCGAACTTCAGCAATAGTGAAAGAAAAAGCAAAAACTAGGCAAAAAGCTTTCATCTGCAAAAATCCTCATGAATCATAATGACAGAGTTTTAATAGGTCAAAAATCTTCAGACAACACAACATAAAATTGATCACAGTTGTACCGATGTTTTTAAAGCACGAGTTTATCGAAGCCTGTTTTAAGATCCCAAATGCAGCGTACCCGCGTGTTCCCATTTCTCTCGTCGGGTCTCGTTACAATAACCGCTGATGCGACCTGCAGGGCAGGGGTGGCCAATGAATGGCGCATGCGCCAAGTTTTGCGCATTGGATGATTTCAAGTGGCTCATCTTTGTGAAGGCAACAAAGTAAGACATTAAACCTCCCCATATTTTCATCGTTTTTTTATTTCGTACAAATCCTTTGTGAGTTGCTTGTTAGCATCTTGAAACAACCTGTTCATGATTTTCTGGAAGAGAAAAACGAGCCACCTTAGTAAAGAGCTCTTTCATGTGATAAAAACTGGCTATTTGACCTGGAATTTTTAGCTGATGTTGCTGATCATCTCAATCATCTGAATATCAAACTGCAGGACAAGAACGAATTTTTTCCTAAATTACCAAATAATATCAATATATTCAAGATGAAGTTAAAGCTATTTATTTCGCAGTTAGAGTATGAGGATATGAGCCAGTTTCCGTATTCAAAGGAGCAGGTTGAAGGTGCTGCTGAGACAATGCACTGAAAATATCAAGTTATTACAAGGTTGTTTTGGTTGGTATTTGTGATAAGTTGGGGACCTACCGGCAATACAAGCCAAAAACTGCCTTGAAAAAGCTAACAGATAAGCGTGAATGATGTTTCTCTTGTATGTCCGAAAGCTGCCAAAATAATTGTTCCGAAGTATCAAAAATTTGCATTTTTATCTAAATTCCAGTGGGTAACGGTGATCGGTCTACCGTTGCCAATTTAGTCGTGTTTACTGACGGAAGGTACAAACTGAAGACATTGGCACCAGGCGCAATCCTCAGGGCAAGGACTGCAATTGTAAGTGTTTTAATGTTAGGGTTAGATTCAAACCTTCTAGGTCTTGACCTCATTGCGCATTAGCAACCTAAACTTAGTAAATGGGTCCAAGGGGGCGTCGATTTGATGGGTAGTGCAAACCTATTTGATGGACAGGTGTGCGCTGAGTGGAGTAGATGTCCGGGCTCCATGGCACGGCGTGCTAGCGGCAATGTGACTCTTTTGCGACGACGCTCAGCAATCCATCGATGCTCGCGTAGATAGGAGGATTGTCCGCCGGTGTAGGACGCAGGCATCCAGTCACAGATCGCAAGGCCTCGTTGATAATAGTGAAGCAGATGTGAGATAATAGTGAAGCAGATGAGGTCAGTGAAGCAGATGTGAGCACTGCGACACCAGGCAAGAGTGCAGTACCCTTCTGATGAACGGATCATTGCTGGGGTGGCTGTTCGCAACGTTGTTGCCCCAGAACCCCAGCCCAAGTCCGTACGCCGCTTCAGGAGCATGGCGCGTGATGTTAGCTTTTTGCGAAGTGACTCAAGGTGTCGGCGATACGTAAGCTTCCTGTCCAACGTTACTCCGTTGGATGAGCAAACAGTTTTTTTAAGGTTCGGCTTGGGTGGTCGCCAAGGTATTTTGAAAGACCGTAACTTATCAGGGCGTTAGCGCTGAGGCTACGACATTTTACTTGAAGTAATCCCCAAACTATAATGTATAACTGCGTGGCGGTGTTAATGTGTTTTTTCAAGCCGTTTGTACCACTTACGCAACCTGTCCCCTGCTGCATTGTAATTTTTGTTTGTCAGTGCTCATTTGATAGTTTGTTTTGCTTACTTATTCCTTCTGTGTCATTTTCGTTTCCTATGTAAAGTGGGCAGGTGGAGTTACGAGGTTTGCTAGTAGATTCAATGCACCGATTGCTGTTTTTTCCACCGACATATGTATTTTGGAATCCGCCTGGGCGTCTAAGTTCAATAATGAAAAATCCCAGTCAATCTGCTTTTCAGACGATAGAAATTCGGGAATAAATAACTACAATAAATCTGATAATATAAACTTATCTTCAAGTTATTACAGTGTTAACATACGCTCATCAGGTGACAAAACCAGAGGAAACAAACCATTTTCAATCGGTTTAACGTCATCATGCCAGTATCAATATCAACTAGGTTATAACTATGGCAACCAAAAGTCAATGAATTCAAAATTTTTCTGCATTTTGAAAAGTTTATGGAACGTCCAAAAACCAGATTGCACGCTGATCTTACAGTACTTGGTTTGGCAAATGCTCAATCCATTATGCATATATACTGTTTTAACATTATGAGATTCGCAGATTTGTCTCTACTCTAGATATTAATGTTCTTATCAACACATCACGCCTAAGGTTAAACAACCAAAGTCATCAAAATGTCGAAATGTACTGTACGAATATGCTTCTGAGTTTACCTCAACACGTAAGGGTGAAATATTTTGCAAATTCTGTGACTGCTTAGTGAAATGTGACAAAAGGTTTATGGTGGAAGCACATCGCCGCCGTGCAAAGCATCATCGAAGAACGTTTCATGAAACAAAGTAGAAAGACATTTTTAAAACGTGCTGTACCAGGTTTTGCATTAAACTACTTTTAGTTTCATGCAAACCCATCGGTTTGTTTTCTAATACTGTATATGAATATGCTTTGCATTGCGCATTAAAATTTAAAACACTGAAAAGTGGTAGGTCAAAATAAAGTCAAAATGTGTAAATTATAAAGACAAAATCTTAAGTTTTTAAGTCACAAAATTGGTTGCCCTAGTTATAAACGATTCGGTTTGGTCAGTCATTCAGTTGCGTGCGATTATGCTATAGGCTAATCATTTGATAAGTGATGGGCAATTACTTTTTTGGGGGCCACTTTGACAAGGCCGCGACCTCCTTACGAGAGTAGAAGAAAGTCTCGGTTTATAACATCAGCACTAATATTTACTATGAGAAGTCGGAGAAAATTTCAGATTTGAAGATTTTCCTGAATGCTTCTGCGGGCCACTGAAAACGCTGTGACTGGCCACATTTGGCCCGCGGGCCGCTATTTGCCCACCCCTGTTATAAGTGGTTTACAATCCAAGCGGTTGCGCCTACACTAAACATACAGTTACAATAAACTGAAAACAGTTTCAGGAACAGTTGAAAGATATACGTTTGGGTGGAAAATGTGTTAAGGTAGACACAGACGCCAATTCAAGAAATTGATGTGATTATGTTTAAAATTGATTGTTTGCTTTTGTTGGTTGCCCTTTAAATGCAAATAAAAAAAACGATTTCCATTTGAGAAATGGGTTTTTGTCAGCTTAAGGATTTTAGACCTCACTTCAGCTCAATATCTTAATAAATATTGTAGCTGTATAACAAATGAGTCCCTACAATTTTCTCATCTTCTGCCTGAAGATCAGCGGGATTTTTTGGAGATGAATAAGTTTCGCCATGTTCACTAAATTTATTTCTTCTTTTTGGTGTTCTCTGCATAATGTTAATAAAGACAGTTTAGAAAACTCGAATTTTCGAATGCTTTCTGATTTTATGACCGAACTTACGGTTTTCCACACTATTCTGCATTTGTAGAAATGATATTTTCCCTTGCTATATAAACCAATTCCAACATCCTGAAATAGACGCTATTACTGCAGCTTGTTTGTTGGCAAAACAATTTTGTCGATGATGCAGGAAAACTGTTATACCGTATGTGGATACTTAAACCTGATTGAGCAAGAGATTTAATCAATGGAGTATGTCATCAGCGTTATGAAAACCGTCTTGAGCAACAGAAAAGTTATCTCAGTGTTTCAACTCATGTAATTACACCAATGAGTCTTTCTGCAAAGTAACATTTGCGTTTGCTTTTTCGGTTAAACAAATGTTTTTTCATGTCCAATCTGTGTGTATTAGAAATCGTTCAATCTGAACCCTGATTCCATATTCTTTGGTGGCAGCTTTACTGTTTGCGGGTTTTGTTTATTTCTATTTTATATGTATGCTTTTGCAGAGCTGGTGATGTCTACCTGTGGTAGCAAAATATATAATCTGTTAAGATCTTATTGTTTGACTCTTGACTATGAAGAACTGTAATGTAAAATTTAGAAAAATCTAACTTTCATTACAAAAAATGTTTATTTCTATTTCACCACAACAAAAGTGAGAGTTTTCCATGGCACGGAATTTTCAAATTCGGGACGCCAGCTTTCCTAGGAATGTTTAGTATCGTACAAATTTCCTGAAAACAAATTAATGTGAGATGTAATTAAAAAACGCAAAAATCATTTGCTGCAATTGAAAATTTTATTTTGATGTCGCCTTTAGAAACAAAAATAAACTAACCATTCCTCTTCAATCAAAAGCTCAACGAAAAAAAGTGTTTGGGAGTTTAGCCAACTTTCAATGCATTAAATAAAATGATTTACTTAGGACCTAGGCTATTCATTTGTAATGTTATACTTTGCGAGTAACACAGACAAGCAAACGTGACAACAGGCAGCTGTTAGGTAATAGCTGCTTTTCAGTTGGAAGTTTGTGCGCACCAGAGACCTGCGCGCATTGAAAAATTTTTCCCCGCTCCCACCTCGCACAAACTCAAACTCGGCCCGCACCAACAAGAATTTGAGAAGCCGGGTAACGCACCCGCAAACGTCTAACCTGCATCACTGTAAAGTAAAATGTGAAACCTTTTTGTTAACCTTGAGCGTTTCCTTCTTATCTTTTAAAGTACCGTTGAAAAAGACTGTGTCGTTCACTGAAGAACTCTTTCAGTTTGCTCTTCTGTTATTGATGACATGCCCAGCCGTACAAAACACTCGTTCACTACCAACGTTAGAGGTCATCACCCAGAACTAATTACTTGCAAGATCACTGAAAGCTGGAAACTTTAATCTGTGGTCTCGCCACCACTGAAGAATGTTGCTGCACCTTCGTACCGCAAAGAGGAGCCCGCAGCACAGGATTTAGGGGGGACTCAAGGGGCCCGGGCCCAGTCCCCCCAGCAAAGAGGGCCCACCACCATGTTCATGTGTTTAGCCATATGTGCGACATATGCCTGCCAATTAGTCGTTTTTAGCGAGAAAAGTTTGTTTGTAGACGCTATTAGTTATCGGTCGGGCTTGGCCAAACAGCAGTATTTCACTTGAAGAATATTTGATTTTGTGACGAAACAACTATTACACTTATTGGTTTCCTGAAAGTTGGTCAGGTATCTGAATCTAGTGAATGCATGGCCAAGCCACGTAAGAACACGTTAGCTTACGTCCAGTGACGTAGCAAGGGGGTCTGGGGGCCGCCGGTCCGGGCGGCACTTTAAGGGTGGTGGCACTTCGCTGACCAAAAATTAACTTTTGAAAAGAGTTTAAAAGTTCAAATTTTTCGTTGTTAGTTTAAATACATTTTCGAATGTTTTACTGCTTTTCAAATTTCATGTTGAAAAGCTCTAGACTAGTAGGTTAGCCTAAAAGAACACGACATGTGACTTTGGAGTGGGTGGATTAATATAAGGTTTGAGGGCGAAGAGTTTTCTGAGAGGTTGCCCCATTTTTTTTAACTATGTTCAATAGTTTTAAACTACAACCATAACATCATTCCAAGGGGGGCGAAAAATTTTCCTGCGCCCTCTACGGGCATGCTTACTTGGGGGCCACTTGTGCCCCAGTCTCTACGCCTTCCTCGCCAGACAGAGCCATTTCAGCTAGCTCAGTCAAAAGTCCTTTGCACAAAGGAAAGAGATGACATTCCATCGCAGACTAAAAACGTTAGGATTCCCAGATGGATTCGGTTTATATTGCCCCTCCTCTAAAATCTGATAAAAATTTTTGCGTGAAATCACGGTAAATAATGAAGGCTAGTTTAATCGTTTTTCTCGTATCTTTGGTTTCTCAGTAACGCCCCAACTGCACGTCATAATATCATCTGACGCGTAGGCATTGGCGACGAAGATTTCGCTGCGGCGGCGATAGCCCAGTGCTAGGGTGTCCGCCTCTCAACTGGAAGGTTGTGTGTCCAATTCAAAGACACTGAGTGATTCGCCGTGGTGCTCCCTGGCCAAGATCGGTAGCCTAAACTGCCCCGGTGAAAAGCACATTTCAGGCGTTGGCATGCCGCTAATTGCCGTCGCCGAATTATAAAAAAACTTTTCTTGGCACATCTCATGCTATTTTTTAATGTTCAGTGGGATATTTTCAATAACTGCCATAAGCTGTAGCCCAGTCGTTAGGTGGGCCTATCAACATAAGGTTTGGCGGTTGAAGTGAAGAACTTTGCAAAAAAAAACTTTTCTCAGTTTCAATACAATTGCTGTTTTGCTGCATGACGTAATGGTCCCGGAAAATGGCGTTCGTGAAGCGGGGCAGTGCAGTTGGTTTATTTTCGTGGGTAACTTTGAGCTCAGATTGTAGGTTTCAACTCTAAGTAGAGTGAATAAAAGCCAGACGATGAGGAACGTGGTTATCGTGAAGTCGCCTTTGTTCAACGGTACACTTTAAACATTGGCAGTCATAGAAAAAGTTATTTCAACAAGAACAGTTGTAAAAAGGTATTGCTCTCATTTTGGTGAATTTGAGGCAAGAACCTTAGTCTGGAAACCTAACGCAAGGGTATGATTGCGGTTAACGCTTTTATTAAAAAAAGCGTTAATCGATATGGTTGTACAGCTTGGCAATGGGTGTACTGAATAAAGTTGTTCATGGCAATAACTGTAGAACGTAAGACGTTGTAATCACTGCTGAGCATCCAAAAGGCCTATGTCCCAGCTGGCATGGTTTAGTAAAACAGTTTTCGGAATAGACGTCTGTTGGTAATCAGTCCCGTCGCCACGGGGGATTTGATGGGCTTAGCCCCCCAAAAAGCTACAAGTTCCCCAAAATTGAAATATCAAGCATTATAAATCAGTGGATTTTTTGTCAAATTTTAGGATGTCAGTCCCTCCTGCACAAATGTAGCCTCCCAATAGAAAACCTTCTGGTGATGGTTCTATTGGTAACGAACAAAGGCAAGGAATATTACTATGCACGTGTAATTGGAAGAGGTTCAATACAACAGCGAGACCAAGCGCGCAGGTCACGATGAAAACTGCAAGCAACCAACCATAGGTTTTTAACCTGTTTAAAATAATTTTTCAAAATGGGCCCCTGCACCTATAGAGGGCTCGGCGCAAGTGCCCACAGAGTTAACGTTCGAAGTTTTCTATATATTCTAAGAGGATTAAACCACTACTGAAACGTAAAGTGAACAATGAAAAGTTCTTTACATCATTGCGATCATGTTACCAGATTGATTATACAGCCTGCTACACGCAGTATATATACTATTTTCACTCAAAGACTACACGAAATTTTAACATACATAAATGTTTGCATTTGTAAGGTAGGTATGACGCCAAAATTTTCCGTTTGATCCCCTGGAATGAGTAAACTATTAAAATGTCATGCGGTGAGCTTACCGGAGATTTAAAAACCAACAGAGAGGAAAGTGTGATGAAACACATGAGGTTCGTATATGCGTATGCAAAGAAAGCAAAAAATAGAAAAATAAATGATGAGAAAGGTGGCGACAAGCAGGAAAAGCAAGAATCATATTCGACAATCAAAAACAAGACACATTTCAGTTTGTCAGCGTTTGATTGCGATTTTGAAGAAGCTTATTAATCCTTGTGTCCTTAAATTAGCACGAAACATGAACTTCCATTTAAAAATTTTGTAAGCAAATTTGCGGGGTGGAAAGGGCTGCACTTTTATGGTCGGCCCCAGGCGGTACATAGTCTTGCTACGCCACTGCTTGCGTCTCTACTCCTTTCTGGTAGATTTTGCTTCTGCTTTACTCAGATTCGCACAAGTCGCATATGAGTACCATTGCTAGGTATGGTTACTATACGCCCTCTTTTTGAAGTGCATGTCCACTTTTTTTCATGAGAAATTAAATATTCTCTGAGGACATTCGAAAATGCCTTTTTTGCATTCTTATTTTTCATTGCTATAATCAATGACGGAATTACAGCGTTGAGTCAGTGTGGAAAACTTAGCTAAAAGGGGCCCATTAGCCAACACACGGAAAAAAAAAATTGACAAATTATGGTGAATCGGGATGTGGATAGCTATGCTGAAACCCTAAATCACCGGAAAATAATCCGAAAAATATAAAAAAAAGAAACTACTGAAAACGAAACAAATATTAAAACCGAAATATCACTTAAAGTGGCGGTGCGGTTTTCACATTTAGAATTACAGGTGGGGAATTTCGCCACTCTGCCTTCCGTCAGTTACGTCAATGGTTATGATACATTGTTTTTTCATAGAGTAAGCTGTCCCTACTCTAGTGCAACAAGATACGAGCGGGGGGCGTAGCTCAGTTTACTGGAAGGCCTGCGAGTTGCCTGATTAATCTATGTTTTGGTTGATTTTCGGCTGGAATGCTTTCACATTAATCGTTCCATAACAGTGTTAAATCTTATTTCAGTATCTCAATGACCTTGGCATTAGAGTGCGGACTGCTGAGGCCCCTATACTGTACTAGCTTTGCTGATGAATCGTGATATGGTGTATTGTACATAGCTTAGTGTAGCAGTTTCTAGTAAATATAGTGAATCCCAGCGTGCAAACATGCGGCCGCTCACTCGCGCCGCGCGATCAACAACTAAATTTTTTTGAAGCTGAGTGAATTAGGTGTGGTTGCATTTGCACAGTTCGCAAAGAAGAGTGAAAAGACTGTTGTGGATATTGAGTACCAAAAACTTATTTGTCGCAGCGTAACCAGGTGGCTATCACTTTATCGCGGCTTGCCAAGGATGCTTCAATTGTAGCCAGCTTTACATTCATCCCAAGCGGAAATATTTGCCCGGCTCGTGCTCATTTTACGATCGATCGCACATGGACCGGATTCGAATTTTTGTCCAGTCCACCCAACTCCTGCCAGGGATAACATCCGTGGAATACCTGGAACCCGAACTGAAATTTACCATCGGCCCTTTTGTGGCAGACATTAGACGATATCTCGGACTCGTGTGTCAGCCCTATATATTTCGAATCTTGACGCCTGTTGACAGTACACCGACGAAACAGCAACCAGACTTCTGAACCCATCGGCCCGAGTGTGGCAGTCACGTGGCACACATTAGACAGTATCTCGGACTCGTGCGTTAACCCGACGCGTTTCGAATCTTGACGCGTGTTGACCGGACACTGACCTGACAGCAACCAGACTTCTGAACCTACATGCACCTTGCAAATTCGCAGCACAACAATACGCTTGAAGACATGTTCAACATGAAGTGAGCGCAAAACAGGCAATGACAGTACAGAAAACGTAGTCAAATTGATGAAGCCCTTGAATTAACATATTACATAAATAAAACAACATTTCAATCGGAGTTATGTGATTAGCAGGAGTTAAAAAAATTGTACCACACACCTTAAGCTGAAATACGAAGCCCATACAAACAGAAGACATTTTAGCAATGCAAGCAAATAACACCGGGTGATTGTTTACTGGCAATAATCCACTTGACACAGCAAGGAAAACAGAACACTTTTCATGGTATAAAAAAGCAGTCATAAATAGAATACAGATGGACGGTAAATTTAAAGCAACACTTGTGAAGCTCTAAAAGAAAAAAGTATTGGATACTATGCACTTGGTAAGACGTCACTGAAGCATGACACAATCTCACTGCACGTATAACAGTTACATGAAGGAAACACTACATAATGAAAACAGTACATGGCACGGGGCCAAACGACTTGCTGGAGGGTTACCCTATGCTTGATGTATTTTGCAAAGATTAAAGTACAACTGTTACCGCGTACACCAAGGATCGCACCATCACAGAAATAAAAGAATAGCACCGCACTTCAGATGCACACAGCAGTCAATAGGGTTTATTTTTCACTGAGACATTTCGGTCACCTGTCCCATAATAGAATTAAAACTAGCCGAAATAGCATTCATTAGCCTACCTTTTCAGACGCATGGCGTTATTGACTTCATTTATTTCAGTCATTTGAAAAAAATTTGGTCCATGACCAATAAATGACTGAAAAAATAAACCCAGGCAGTCATGTAAGCAAACTATTTATGCTGGCGTTGTTAGTGGTAGGAGTTACATCTAAAAAGTTTGCTGTGCTAGTGCGATAGTTCTGAGTGTTCAATATTAAGGGTTTGGTAAAATCGATTGGTTGTTTCATACGATTCAGCTAAAAAGACGGAAACAATACAAAAAAGTATCAAAAAAAGTAACCAATGGTAAGTAGAATTGCAATAAATCAAAAACAAAGCGGCAAGAGAATTGATCAATGTAAAGAAACATTATCACTGTGTTAAAATGATTGGTGAAAGACCAAAGCAAACATCTAATCAATCAACGCAATTATTTGTTATTGGCAAGCAGGGGCGTACAGAAGTCTGATGATTCCCAGGGCAATAACTTAAGTGAACATCCCCCTACCCATTTCTAGTATTGAGGATCGTGGGAATAAATACAAGCTCAACAAACTACTTGCCCAGACCTTTGGCATGTGAAAAAGACTATTCGTCACAAATTTATGTCTTAATTATTAATTAAATTTAGCCTAGAGCCATCTAAATCCGGCCCTGGAATTAGTCTGTGAACAGTCCATGGAAATCTTCTCAAAACAGGCTATTGAAACTAAGAAAAAAGGCAGTCAGTAGGCAGTGCGTCACTCAGGCTGAAACGAGTATGTCTTTTCGGATAATCGCAAGTGTAACTGACTTTGCGACCTACAAACCTATAATGCTATCAGTTGTTTTCGAACGAGTCGGAAGAGCAGCGCTCAGTGTCAGAGTCACGATGGGATGAACTAAAGGCTGCTGATGTTTTTTGACGCCCGCCATTCCAATTGGACGCAACAGCTAGAACCTTTTTTATCTCTTCTTGCTTTCACTCAAGCTACTTTCCCGGTAGGGTGTATACTGTAGAACTTCTTCAAAAGAAATATACCGGTAAGCAGCTTGAAGTTAGAAACCAAACAAAAGGATTGGGTTCAACACATTAACAAGCAACACGCTGTGTTGCTGACACCTTCGCAGTGCTTGAAAACTTCCGTTGTTTGACCATCGAGCGATAAAGTTCATGCAGAACGGCTTTAGCTTTAGACCCTGTTGAGAAGATGCTAGAAGTACCCAAAAACGAGGGCCAGTTGCCCCATATGTTACCCCTGTACTCGCCACTGCTGCATACGTGCATAAAATGCTAGAACACCACCACTCTAAAAACAGAGAGTGCATCCTTAGCTGCTCTAAACAGGCGGTACATCGCTTTTTTAGACATTGCAACTTAAAGTTAAAAATGACAAAAGTGTAGCAACAATTACAGTGATTCAACGATGGACTTGTGAGTAGTGACAACTGAAGGGTCATTGCAACGGAATAAAGCTAAGGCCACTTTAAACGTTGCACTTGTTTAATCTTCCCACAGTGAAAAAATTGGATATCACTACTTACTGTCCAAAACATCACGGATGTCATGGTGACGGAAGCAAACTTTGGTGTTTGACGCTCTTTTGTCTCCTAATTGCGACCAAGGGAATTGCACAGCAAGCTCTCGTTTCATGAACATTTTCATGAAGCTTCTGCTGGTTGTTCGAAGGCCATTTCTTGCCAGCCATTTGTAATCCTGTATTCATGCAACTACGTTCAAGACTAACACGAAACGGTGATAACCAAAAATCAGAATAACAGCGAAGCGCTAGCACAGTTGTTCCCTCAAAAATATTGTCAATTTACAGGGATCTGCAACTTTCTTGCCGGAGGGCCACATAAGCCATTACATCACAGTCCGAGTGGCGGATATCCTACGTAATGTGAATGTTTCCGGGTATATTGCATTTTTTCAAATCAAGAATATTTGCATAAATATGTCTATTTTCATTATTTAAAAAACGGCCGAAAAGAATGGGTTTGCGGACCGGTTTTGGCCCGCGGCTTGTAGTTTGGGGACCCAGATCTAGAAATGGTTCTCAACGTTGTTTAGCCCATTTTTTAAACAAAATATCCGATGGACCACTTTCCTATGCTGACACCTCAAGAATAACTAATCGAAACTGTCAGCCCGCAACCCACAGCGAGACTGGCCACGTGGACACGCAGACTGAACAGACGAGTCAACTTTGTTGACTCATTCAAATCAGCGCCTTCTAACAATTGGCACAAAGGACTCTCTTAGTTTCGGTGGTCAGCAGCAGCATGCGTGTGCAAATACAGTTATTCGCACTACTAGCGACGATGGCTTAGATTCGCAGTTCGGTTAAAAAAGAGTAAAAATATTTTAGTTCAGTAATGACAGTGTAAAAATCATAGTGCATGGTATATCAAAAATCACATTGTGCGTGGTTCGCAAACCATTTAAACTGCATTCTTAACCAAACATCTTTGCTCTTTGCCTAAACAAATTCAAGCACCAACGTGCCTATTGATTTGTGAGCCACTAACCTTCACGCTTTCAATACTTTCATGTAAATCCTCCATTGCACTTGCTGCTTGAATTGTTGAATTGGCATAAGGATCCACGGGTGGCGTACAGATGTTTTCCTTAAAGCAGATTTTCTATACGTTGGAATCCACCGGCCATTTCTTCAATTGTACTTTGCACTTTTTGAATGCTCCCATCATTTTCCAACGAAGACATTCCAGCTTGTCTGGACGGACTTGTTCACTCAATGGGCGGAGATTCTCCTTTCTCTTTGGTGTACATGATTTGGACGGCACAGATGGTTTTTAAAGGTACTGAAAAAATAGTTCATTAATATATCGGCATCACGCTTTAACTAACGCAGTACCACACATACAAAAACATAAAACTCATTTCTAATTATTATATTGGACGCAAAGCACTAACATTACAAAAACATAAAAATTTTTACACTGCAAGCAAAGCCTTAGCATTATGGGTTCTATCACCGATTCTAACGATTTCATTGTTGAGTACAACACGCAGCTGGGGCAGATAAGGCATCTCGTTTGTCCACCAACGTTCTTCTCTGGCACTTTGCTTGCTGCGTTATATGTACAACTTACTCAAACAAACATATAGCAGTAAAAGTGCTCAACTGTTTGGGAGCCTATAATTTATGTGGTGTGCCACTCCCACCTGCACATTTCGTTGGGATCGGGCTCGCGGTATCAGTGTCTGAGTCTAGTTCAGTGTTTTTCAACCTTTTTTGCATCACGGACCACTTCATGCAATAAAAAAATTTTGGGGAACACCAAACAAAATTTTATAATCACAATTATGATGTTTAGTTCTGTTTTGGCTCTTTTAATTTATT
>Ga0210059_1005044_pt1 | contig 21236 bp, 11 predicted proteins | sample Ectturendosymbi2_FD_188042 | JGI IMG/M metagenome (GOLD analysis project Ga0210059, IMG submission 188042) | Ecteinascidia turbinata endosymbiont from Florida, USA - Sample 2 (SPAdes) (version 2) | ecosystem: Host-associated > Tunicates > Ascidians > Unclassified | place: Key West, Florida...
ACATTTCGCCTGTAAGATTTGTCTTACATTTACAGGACTGATGATGCGTTGGAAAACGCGAAACTAGTTTCCCCGTCAATAAACTGTGACTGATTTACTTGCCGCCATCTTTGTGGCCTTTAACTATTCAGTAGTATTAGTCACTTGTTTCACTTGTCTGCAGAAAGCTTTACTTACTAAATTATCCTGTAGTTCTTGTGCATCTTTTCATATCACACACATGCATGCTACAAGGGATAATTAATTAACAATCGACCTCATCGCAGAAGAGAAAAAACTTGTTTGAGTTTGTATGCTTTTTTGTTACTTATGTTAGTACGTTTTTGAATAAAACACGCAAGTGAGAAAGATTGAACAAACTATGTTTTCTATTGCGATGAATGCTTGCAGTCGTGGTGGTTGATGTGCTGTTTTTAAACTTGCGCTTGAAGTATTGAACAACTGTAGAAAGCGGAAGGAACATCTAGTGTTTATCAGCCGTTGCATATGTGTTGAGTCAGAGAAACGGAGTCCAAAGGTTTTGAATGGAGGTGGAGTATTCAAAACTTCCTTTGGTGCTTAGACGGAACCAGACTTTCCAGTCAACCTATGTATGTGCTTCTGTGGTATTTGGAACATTGTGCATTCCACGCAGTGTGGGCTTTTGAAAGTGTCAAAGTTGGCGGAGGCGTACAAAATACCAAGCAATTGTTTTGGAGTTGGGGCGGATATGAAGCAAGTGTTTTCAGAGCGGCAGCGGATGCGCAGAAATTAAAATAAGCATCCCGACGTATGTAGTGCGTGCGGCTTGCTTTCTAGCAGTGACACCAGTGGCTATGCATGTATGTGAAGTGGGTTTGCGGATGTGATTGGACGACGGTCCTCATGTTTTCTATAAAGTTGATTAGGTTTTTGTTGTAGCCCCATTGGATTTCAGCAATAAAATTACTTTCTACAATAGGGCAAAGCTAGCAGGTTGAACAAAAACTGCAAGACAATCACTAGTTGTAAGTCCTTGCATGAAAAGAACATTCAGCTATTTTCTTGATCTGTGCGTTTTATAGGGTTGAGGTGTAATCACTGAAGCTTGTTTCTATTGCGTTGGTGCTTTAGTAGATTATTCGCTGCCAGGACTTGCGATGTGATTTACTCTTTGTTGCTCGTTCGATTAAAATCCTAAACACGATTTGTTGTGACCACAGGAGTGTGGATACTGTGAAAACCATTAACGAGTCGTGCTGCACTAAGAACCAAAGTAGATCAGAACCTGCTTTCCTTTACGCATTGCTCCTCCATAAGTGCTAGCAACTTGAAATAGCAAAACAAAGGAAGGCTGAGAAAACTTACGTTGAAAGACAATTGCACGTCGCAGCTGAGAGCAGCTTCCGCCAGGCAAAGAAAACAAAAATGCTTCTGAAAGAACTGTTCGTGGAAGTGCTGCTCGAGACGCCTGCAAACAAGTACAGCTGCTTCTTTAGACTACATATTTTGTGAATTTAGCTTCTTCAGTTTGATGCAAATGGTTTGTGGCACCATTCGTTCACTTCTCCTGCATTTCCGAGTTTTCTCAAATACTATTTTCACCAGAGCTGTCTTTGACATGAACGACTCAAAAAAGGGAGGGGATTTTTTAAGGCTCGAGAGTCTCGTTGCTTGTCCTCTTTGCTTTTATCTTATGAAAGATGCGTGTTTAAGTAACGCAAGCGCTCAGTCATTTGCAGTTAGAAAGCACCACAGTATTACAAATTTCAGTAGTGAGAATCAACAAAGTGGAAAACTACAGTTATGTTGCAATTGTTTCAGCAGAGGATTTATTTGCATATAAGAAGAGTTGCCAGGGTTTTTTTAAAGGAAACTGTTAGGTACCCGGTATGGACTTGAAAGTACCCGATTTCCCTGATTCTAAGCACCCGATTTTCTTTTATTCTAGGGGCCCGATGATAATTTTCTCTGATTTTAGGGACCCGATTTTCAATTCTAGGGACCCGAATCGGGTCCCTAAAACACCTTAAAAAACCTTGAGAGTTGCTTTTGAAGGCATAAGAACTGTGTTGGTTTCAATGGTTTTCACTAAATTAGTAGCTTTATGCTGCTTGTTGAAAAGAAACTTCAAAATAAAGTTCAATATACATCAGAATACGAAGAAACGAGTCTCTAATAGCTTTGAAAATGTTTGTCATTCAAACATGTTATTCAGCTCATCCAAAAGAAAGCTGGGAATTTGTTAAATAAATGATTGCACAAGTTATGCAACTGGTTTGCGTCCATGCAAGCGCAAGTTTCTAGTGTTTCATTATTTACATAAACAAGTGCTACATTTTTAGAACAGAAACTAAGCGGAAAAAAGCAAAATTGCGTTAACTGGTGCTAACACATTAGGCCTCTTCAACCCAACTACTGCAGTATAGGACAAGTGTCTATGTGTCCGTTCACAATTAGCTTGATATCAAATCCATGTAGAGAGGACATGCCAACCGTTTGTTTCTCTAAAATAGTGGATAATATTAAATTTCCAGTACAGGATTTCCAAATGTCTTCAGGTGTGTATGACGAAGGGAGTTCATGATAACAGCAGAGGTAGAAAAACAGGATGAAAGTTCAATGTCCTTCAAGTCTCAACAGCAAAAGATCAAAGCCTAGACAAGAAATGCTTCAAAAACGTGTTGTTTGATTTCATTACTGCATAATTTAAAGGTCCAGTTTCTGTTGGAAAAATATAATAATCTATTCCCATCAAGGACCGAGTTTAAAGGGAGAATGTCCCCCCAACTTTTGGACAGGGGTGAAATAATATATTTTGTTTATTTTGTTTCCCCAATATTTTATGATAAAAATAATGTAGTTGTGTCAATTTCATGGTTACATTACTGTTGTAAAAGTTTGCCTAGCATAAAGCCGGGAAATAAATAAAAAATGAGCATTATCACTGGATCATTGGATTATCTGTAGACACAATATACAGACTTACTGTGTCAACTGAATTGTCATGATTTTTGAAAATTGTGTTGGTTAATTATAATTACCGAATCGGTGTGCACATAAACGTCGCTCAATCACGAATTTCTCCGCTGGTCTGTCACCTGCACTCAGAATACTGTTGCCACCAGACGCGTAGCCATAGGGGCAACGGGGCAATGTCACCCCAATTCCAAACTTTTCAGGTTAATAAAATATTTGAGGTATAAGCCAAAGAAATATTTCAATGCAAATCAACGAAACTACCTCAAGGAACCTATTCCACTTCAGCTTTTAGTCGAATACAAACTTGTATCTGACTTTTTGGACTCAGTGACCGCAAGTAAAAACAATTAATGGAGTAACACTTTTCGCAGCTGTTTTTGGCGCACTAGCTTCCTGTATCCCATCTAATGATTATGTAAGCTTCATTTCAAGACCATCATAAATTCCTCTCTGATAACCGTGGGTGTTACGAATATAAATATCGTAATTGTTTCCAGTGTCAGCGTAGCCTTAAATCACTATCGTAGATTTCTCTTTTTGCGCAGTTCTAAAACTACATGCGTGGATATGGCGGTGATATACATTTTATATATCTTGAAGCTCAAGCTTTGGCTAAGAAGCGATTCAGTTTCAACGTCTTCTTCATTACGCCATAGTCACTGTTTAGCTACAATAGCATTCATTTAGATATTTATATGTGATGACATGTATCAATGATTTCCCTTTACCTTCCCGGAGAGTAAAAGATCAGTCTTGTCAAGATATTAGACCCCGACCTGCTAGTCTTAAGCTCAGTGTTTCAACTTACATCTGATGTTAATTGCCACCCTATCCAACAGTAAATAATTTGAAAACATTTAACTGCAACGAGAACAGTCAGCAGCAAAATCTAATGCAAGTAGCAAGATGCTTTTAATTTTGCAAGTGCTGAGGTTATTGACACTACCATTACTTACGGATAGTGAGGTAATTTGCAAAGGGGTGGATATTAAAATTTAAGGCCAAGCTCTCAGAAAAGCAGGCCCGTCGCCAGAATGTAGCAGCATGGGGGGCCAAAAACCAGAAGGGGGGCACATATTTAAAATGCAGTATTGGATGTATGCGGCAACCGGTGGGCTAAACCTGAAACGGGGGGCACCGGTTTCAAATGGGGGGGCTGGACACCACTGGCACCCCTGCTGGCGACGTCCCTGCAGAGAGGGGTCCCAAAACATTGCAGTTGCGAAAGGTGGATGTGGGATTACGTGGATAAAAGAGTTAAATTTGTTGCACATTTCAATTTACGAACTCAATTCAATAGTATGATATACATAGGGAAGGAATAAACATTTGTAAGGTTTTGCAGCTGGATACTTGAAAGCTGCCTCCTTTGGTACATTTTCCCGCATATATTTTGCTTTATCTTGCAAAACATATGACTAGCTTCAGAGCTTCTCTAAATGTGGCTCTAGAGTGGTACATGACCTTTTTAACTAAACAATGGTGCAAAGCTCTCAAGGGAAAGAGCACGGTATCTTTGAAAAAGAGGGGCCCGGGACGACTTCCTTGTTATACTTCCCTAATATCCATCCCTGAGCTTGCTATTTGTCTTGTTGGCAAAGCGCATGTGACTAAAATGAAACTAAATCTGAATTTTTCCCATTACGGCTTCAAATTCTGCAGACAAGTCAATATATGTTCAAGAAGCCCGTGATTTGTACAAATTTAATTACGTGCAGTTCTACGCTATCTTTACATGCAGCTGAGCGTGGTCAATAAGGTTTGTAACACTGGGGATACGATTGTGTTCACTGTTAATTCCATTTTATATTTCAATGAAGTCAAAGTAGCTACAAAGATTTTACGGAATAGGTTGAACATAGCCAAAAGATCATACGGATTATCAAGTATCCAAACATTTATCAAAGGCGTTGAAAGACTATCTGTTACGGTTATCAACTACATACGTGAATTAATCGCTCAAAAATTAGATGACAACGGGAACCACTTCTTATATGCGCGAAACTTTTGTAGAAAGCCTACTTCGGAAGTCAGTGCTTCAGAGCAAAGTCGCTGCTCGGTTTCGATTGAACGTGCTGTGTTGGTGTACATTCGAAGCGTGTAAATACAGTATAAGAAGCGCAATCATAATGGCGGCCGCGATGACGTCTTGTTCAACTGCAATATTGGCTGCAAAAAGCATATTGCATGTAGCATTGAGAGGTTTACTAGCGCTTTTGCAGGAAAGATTTATGAGCAAATGTTGGTATTGATCCAAAGTAGAAGCTTGGAACTTCACTATCAAAATGTTTAAATTTGTCAATTCAATGAAAGCAGACTTTATTTGTCGGCTTAAATCTGAACACAATTGTTCAGGAAAAACATCCAGAAACACGCACGTTTCATGGATGACACCTTGAAAACAAGGAGCATTAAAAATATTTAAATGTTAAAACTCAGTTGTTGTTTGCCCCCCTTATTAAAATTTCTGCCAACGCGCCTGGTTGCACTGCTAGTATTTACAAAAAGATTTTGTGGTTTGTTTTTTATTTGATCTAGGCGGTCTTGTGGTTATTAGTAGCAGCACATTTTCTTTGGGAACTGACCGAATTTGAATTGATTATCACAATTTTTTAGCATAATTATGTCTATTTAAGCCCAACGCTCAGAAGTTTTCATATTAAATGCAGTGCTAAGTGTAGCACCATTGCATACACTTGATCTATGGTCATCGAAATATATCAATTCCACAATGTTGCCCCCATTTTGCCAATTATACAAAAAAGTGGTACTTCGGTTGAGTGAACATGGCGACGTCATCGAAACGCAAGCAATAGACTTTTAAAGATTTGTCCTCCCCAAAGTTTTTAAGGAAACTCGATACCTGATGCCCGTAATAAAATATTGGAAGTACGTATTCACCTTTTCTTCAAAGTATAAGTCATGCCATGTTTTGCGTTGAAATTTCAGGAAGGGGTGGTCATTCTTGGGGCGGTTCATGTAGTGAACGTAGTGACGGTATCAAATAAAACACGGACAAATGTTGCTCAGTTTTAAAACTATCACATTACTGTTGGTTAAAGCACGACCGTTTCAAACACGTGTTTAGGACTGCAAAGAAGCTGGTTTAGAAAACAGAACAGGGAGTTCGTAAACAAAAAACGCGACCGAACGATGATATAGCCATTTCCCTTTATGACATCATCACTTTGGTTTTGCACAAAAACCGAACTTTTGTGACATCATCACTTTGATTTTGCATTTATGAAATCATCACTTTGATGTTGCACAAAAACCGAACATTTATTTGCTCCTTTGGGAGAGACGTGATTCATGAAAACACGGTCTGTGTCAAGAATATGAACAATAGACACACACATTTTGCCTCAATTGCAGTTGACAAGGCTAACACAAGCTACAAGCTGATGTGCCTCTGCAGCTGCTACAGTGAAGTGCGCCAAAGTTCAATCAACCAACCTAAATATCAAATCAACACAAGCGCTTTTTTGTTATAAGCGTATGTAGATCTACAGACAAATTGAAAATATCAACAATGCACGAGAGACTATAATGTAATCACTACGTCTAACCCAACCACACTCCTAAATATTATGGTCATCCACGTTTAAGCACAGTAGGGAAAACATACACATAAAGAAAATAAGAACACAATAGACGTTTAGGTTTCACAGAAATGTCAATCGCGAAACGTTGTAATTTTCATTTATGAAAAAAAGCGTGGAATACAAAAGGTCTATACCTGTTGGAAAAGACTTGAAATATTACACGCCGTGTACCTAACAATATTTGTTGCCCACGTTCACTTGTAACACACGGCGAAACCATGTGTGGACGAAAGCTTGACGGTTTGCAGCATTTTATTGCAAACAAAGCAATTCACAACTAAAATTATCAAAACTAGGAAATGCTGCGCGTATTTCTCCGCACACAAGCACCAGAGTGCATCAACGGTTGCAACACAATGGGAAACTGCAGTACCGCATAAAACAAGAAATATTCAGCTACAAACGAATGTCTGAAATATGTAAGTCATTTTTCAGTTTTTCAGAGGTTTGTTTTTGTTACGCTTGTTTCAGGTAGAGACGTTTAGAGAATGTTGCTTAAAACCCACGAGTTGTTGTTATTTCTGATCTTTTCTGCTTTCTTGAAAATAAGTAAGTTTTTGCAGAGTCGTCTATTGCTAAATTTAAAATGTTTGAACTTATGAGTTTCATCAACACTAAAAAAGCCTTTTTTAGTGTTGATGAAACTGTTAAGTCTATCCCAGTTTTATGCTCCAAAATTTGAACTTATCTTTATGAATATTTTGTAACTCAAAGGTGCAGCACTTAATAACAGATATAAAGTGATTACGCATAATTCGCATAGACATAAATAAGACTTCATCAGAGAAAAGTGATGCACTATGTTGAAGCAGAATGGGTAGGTTCACCTGGTTTAGCGAATCGATGCGATATTCTGCTTGCAGTGGGTTATACTGTTGTCTGTTATGTACGTTCTGTTTGCACCAAAAACCTCTTGGTTTGCTGAGATCGCAAGTTGTGCATGTATCAAACATTGCGCAGCTACATCAAATTTTTCATTTGTTTGAATCGACAACATGCCTAGCAAAATGGTCTAACATTGTGGACTGGTTCCTGGAAAAGTATTTCAATTTACGTTTAAGATATTTTTCATTTCAGTGAATGTTTATACATATATGTGCAGGTGATGGTGGATGGAAGAAAAACTTTTGTCGACCTGATGACGGTTATTTCAGATGCGAGAATAACAACTGTATTCTTCGCCGCGGGGTGCACAACTACAAGTTTGACTGCGGAAATGGTGATGGCTCCGACGAGATTGGTGGTAATTTGATACAAAGACTCTACTTACACATCTAATATACTGATATAAATCTTCCTTCCTGGTTTTCGGCTTGTCTTGTTGGCTGATTTCCATACTGTCTTCAAGAAGTGTGCTTGCTTTGAAACGTATCTCAGAAACACCAAACAACATAAAACTATTTTTTGAAAACAAGCTATACTCTTATTTTATTCTGGATTTTTGTGCTTTAAACAGAAGCGCTTGTTCGTAGTTTTTACAAAATATTCATAGAAGTAGAACAAACTTTTGCACAACATACGCTAATTTTTCAAAAGCGAGTACCGGTGCACCATACCATCGGCTACGTCTTGTAACGATGTCGTTTCACATCATTAGTGATTTGCCAGGTAATCGCGCTAAATGCAAACGGAATATCTGTAAACAAACTTCACATTTTATTGCATCAAATAAACTTCACATTTGCAGCAAAGAGCAAACAAACTTCACATTTACTTTCACTATACATCCGAAGTAATCCTTTCCCAGCAAAGAATCATTACAAGACACTAAGGTCTTACAGAGTATTCATTTCGCCTACAAAGTAGGCATCATCAGCTCTTATTCACATTTACTTGCTGAGACTTCTGAGTTTGTTTTGATTTCACCAGTTTTTCAGTGTTTGGTTTGGAGCTAAATGGCATATTGAGAGTAGCGGAGAAGTCTTCAAATTTGAATCCGTCAGGCACGACCTCGTTTTGCTTTCAATCAGTTTCATGGACGAAAACGCTTGTTCACATGTGTACGTCGTTCCAAAGCGACATATATAACCCTGAGCGAATTTTTGTAGTTCTGGAAGATTTTCGCCGGGTAAGGATTGCAAGAAATTAATCATGTCAGAAGCACCAGGGACTGAAATCAGCTCATCAAATTTTGTGTTTAATATTGAATTGGTTTTGAAGTCAATGAGTTCCATTTGTATGTTACTTGCATTTTCATCATATTTTGTTCACCAAGAATGAGTCAATAAACGCCAACATCCATTCTTCTTCTTTAGCAAAATCACAAATGTCTTGCAAGACATCCAAATGAGTCTTGCATTAAGTTGATCTTTTCAGTGCATAGCCTGTTCTCAAATGCCAGTATCAGCGACACACTCAATCTGCTGCTCTTAAAAACGAAAACTGGGTCATATCCTCACTTCTGAACTGTGAGACGTACACTTTTTAACTTCATCTTGAATGCAGTGATATTATTTAAGTTAGGAAACAATTGTTCTTGCCCTGCAGTTTCACATTCAGATGATTGAGATGTGTGATAACACCAACTAAAAATTCCATACCAAATAGCCAGTTGCTACGATATAACAGAGCTCATTTTTCAGTTAGGTCATTTTTGCCTTCCATAAAATCAGTGGCGTAGCAGCCATTTGGATATTCTGGATTTATCCAAGGGCGGCAGAATCAGAAGGGGCGGCAAAAGTTGGCCTGAAACAGTGCATTGTAGAAACTATTCCGCACTTTCAAAAATATTTTGAGTACAAAGTTTTTCGCGGTTACTATAATCTTTGTTTCCTAAATTCAAATTGCTTTTCATCGTAATGCTGTTGAACGCATCCACTTAACATACAACTACTGCACTTTAGAGAATTTTGTACATCATACGCTTACTTCACGTTGCTTGTCTCGAAATAATACTTGGATTGTTTCGTATGGCTAGTATTGTTACTGTAATTATGTCTCAATCGCATACGTCACAATCGAGCTCTGTGATATACCGACATGACTTGATGCTCTGTGAAGATGCTCGGTATTTGCGAGTAGCGTGTACGAAATAGATTAAGCTTTTGGTTTGCAGTTGAGCTAACGTTCAGTGAGATTATTTCAACTATCTGTAAAGCATTTCAACCTGCAAATGAATCTAGCGAAAAAAGTGGATGTTCTTTCAGAAAAAAGAGAAAGGCTAGGGAAGAGTAAGAACGAGGACGCCATATTGAAGTTTGTAAACATCCCTTCGGACGTCATTTCACTAAACGAGATGCACGAGGTTAGCAGTGCTAGCACCAGTAAATCATTACCGGAAGTTGAGGAAGAAATAAGGCCTGGCCAAATTAGAAATAATAAAGAAGCAGATGTTGAGAGCAATATAAGTAAAGCATATGCAGCTGAAGCTGGAAACGATGATATAACAATTTTACCGAATGGTGCAGCTAGTTGGCCATAACCAACAAACCATGATATAAGAGTTGAGTTAGTCAAAGTTGTACCAGAAAGGTATCTCAATTAAAAAGGACCTTTCCTGTCGATGGCTCGACTTACAAAAGTAGGAGATATCAGGGAAAAATTTTGAGTTGCCAGTCAGCGAAGTGGTTTTGCAAGACACTAAAAACGGCAAGAAGGTTTTGAGATAATGATTGGTATATTTTAAAAATCGATTCAGGATTATATTGCTTCTATTGAAAGTTATTTTGATCGGAAAATCAATGTTTATTTGTTTCCAAATGTTTTAACACTTTCTGGCATTTAAATCCTTGTTTGTTTGATCACAAAAATTCCCAAGTTAACTGAGATCGCATAGACTTAGGTAAATGGTATGAGCTCACACTGCAACTTCACATCAACCAAACAGTTGATAAAGGGGTACAGGATAACATGGATAAATAATGAGAGAAATGGAGAGTCAGAATTCATATTATAATTGATGTCATCCTTTGTTTAAGCAAATTAGCAAGCAAAATATTTCTTTTCGTGGCCATCGTGAAGATTTTGGCTCAAAAAAACAAGATAATTTTCTTGAAACTGTGAAGCTAATTGCCAAAAGATAATCCTGTCATGAACAAACATCTTTTTGATATTCAAGTATCAGAAAGGCTCCGGATATGTTATAAAGCCAATCAAGGGCTTTAAAAACTCGGATTATAGCCTAGTTTCCAACAAAAACTTGATCCAAAATATGCTTCGTTGGGTTGGCGCCCAGGACAGGGTAGCAGAGGTGTACGGAGTCTGAAATTTTTGACTCCGACTCCGCTCCTGCTTCGGCTGAATATGCTCCGACTCCACTCCGACGCACTTTCAAGTTTTGGACTCCGACTCCTGCTTGAACTCCAAAGTGAATGGTATGAACATTTGGCAGTGTCTAAACGACCGTATCCGGTTTTCGCTTTGAATAGACTAAAAAAACGTATCAAATGAAATTGCTGAGCTCTGCAAAATATGTGACCTCTTCTTTACATCATTAATGTCACACTTGTTTCTCATATTTAAAAGATTAAGGTGGCTATTAATTTCTTGCAACCCCATACGAACCTTAACCCTAAATCCTAACCGTTAACCTCAACTGTAAACCCTAGCCCTCAACACTAATCGCTAACCCTAAACCCTAACCTTAGACACTAACACTGAACCTCAACCCTAAACGCTAACCATAAACACTAACCTTAAACACTAACACAAAACCCTAACCCTAAATGCTAAACCTATCCGTAATCCAAAAGGTTATTTGCAAACCCTTGTCTACTTTTCGAAATGTACATCACAAGGGGTCCAAAAGTTTTGACATACAATCTTGTGTAAGTACATCAAAAGAGAAATCAAATACAACAAAGGAGTGGCTGGCACTGACAATTGTCTAGTCACTTACCACTCGACCATATTGACAGTAGTGATAATTTCTCCAACTCAGTTTTGTATCTGGCAGAAAACTGGATGCGGGATACGGTCTTTTTGTCCTTCGAAACGGAAAACTGGAAATGGTTGTTGAGACACTTCCTAAACATTTATGTGAGCTAAATTTTCAATGTATCAACATGAACAAGAAATTGTCCAAATCCTTACACACATGAAACTCACCAAACTAACCTTATAATTACATCCAAGTGATATTAAAATATTTGGACTTCCTTTGATGTAGTTTTTCACATTTGAATTTTACATTATAACATGCTTTGTAAAAAAACAACCTGGAATAATATCAATCAAACACAGGCAAACTAACCTCATATTAAAAAAATGACTCCGGCTCCACTCTGGCCTTTCCCTAAAAAATCAACTCCGGCTCCACTCCTATTTTCGACATTCGTTAAGACTCCGGTCGGAGTCCACTCCGGCTCCTGTACATCTCTGCAAGGTAGCCTCAGCCAAAAAGGCGCGAAAACCTGACCCCATTATGTCGTCACCCACAAGTAAGCCCAAACCCAAAACTACAAGTTTTATTTAAACTGGCAGACTTGCTGAATCCGTAGATCGTTTGAATAGCTCTCTAGCTCAATCGGCTAGCGAGTTACGGAGTCGCAAAGTAGCATAGCATTTTGCAAAAGAAAATGGCGCACGCGGGACTTTAAGGGGTGCCTCGTCACATGTTAGGTGTTGTGGTCGAGGTGGCTGGAAGACGTATAGCTAATATCTTTTCACTCCTATTTCACGAAATGTGATATTATACGTTCGCTGAGCTTCTATTGCATGTCGTGCTTGCAAAATGTTAGTATACTTGTTGAAATATAGGCAACTTATTGCAATGACATTAGTCTCTCATCTGCATACATAACACGCATTTGGATTTTTGCACTGCGAGCAAAGTTCATAAAAATATTTTAGCAGTGGTGCTCACCAACGTAGCTAGCTACACTGGAATTTGAGGTTGAGGGGCGGCAGAATCGCCGAAATCCAAGGGCGGCACGCTATGATGCTACGCCACTGCATAAAATCATGAACAGATTGTTTAAGATGATACCAGGCAACTAATTAGGGATTTGCACGAAGCAAAAATCGTTATAATAAGATTGGAGAGGTTTACTATCTTGAATTATTACGATCACAGGGATGCAATGCGCCACTTGAAATCATTGAATGTACCAAATTTGGCGTTTGCGCCATAGGTTGGCCGTCCCTTCTAAATTATAACAAGATCCAAATTTTACTCTTTTGTGGCAAGTTTAGCCTAAGGTTTTTTCATCAACAACGTCATTGTGAACACGAGCTAGCATTTTTTGCCTTGAATTCATGGTTGAAACGTCATCAAACATCAGTAAACGCAGAAAATGTGTGTGCAGAAGCTACTCCAAAATACGAAACTATTGTTCTAACCTTTTTGCTGATAAGTGGTTACTCTGGTTTAACCTAAATAAACACAAAAAGAAATTAAATTGGTTTGAATCTTTGTTTTAGTGCCTCTTAAATGCAACGATGATGAGTTTCAATGTCGAATCACTCAAATATGCTTACCAAGATACCATCTCAACACGATACGACCACATGCCATGAACAAGTACAGCTGCAGAAGAAACGGAAGCATACTTTTGCAATGTAGGAAAGAGCAAGGTATTGCTTCACTTGCCCTGTGCAGATTATTTCATGTATTGCATATGTCGTTTTCTAAAAGACCACGTTTTGCTCATTATACTGAAAAATCTGCATATGCAGAACGCTTTTAAGAGAGTCAAATATCATCCCAAAATGGTCCTTCATTCTGTACCCCAAATACGACAATATTTAGCACGGACAACCTTACTCAAAAAAATGAACTGCCGTTTTGAATTGCAAAAGCAACAGCATTGCTCATTAGTTCGGAAACAAGGTTATTGGACTTAATTCAAATTCGATTCAGTGAATGCTCTATTGACGCAAAAATACAACTGAAGCATCGAAGCGAAAACAGCTGGAACATCATCTGCCAAATTTTTACAGCAATGGCGTCGTCTTTCTGTCAAATTGCAATACTGCAAATGATGGTTCATGAAATGTTCATAAATATATCAGCTGTCTCATCTTCTTGTCGAACTGAATTGCAAAATATGTTTTGTGTTAGCAAATTAAAAACAAGTCGTCTTTTTACTCATTTTCTACAGCACTAAATTTCAATTTTTTCTTTTTCAAGAGATTCATCACCATTTTTTTACTGCGTTACAAACAAAACCAACTTCTACCACTAAAACTACCTTTAGGTCTATTTGAATGAAACCAACATTTTGTTCCCAATTTACTCCCGACGCTTTCCTCCATTACAAATTTTAGTAGCAAGCCTCACCCTTTGTTTTCCCAGAGTTTGAATGTCTCAAAAGCAAGCTGTGCATTCCACGTTGGTTTGTGATGAACAACAAAACAGATTGCAACACAGAGCTCGTCCAAGATAACAGTGACGAAACAAACCGATTGTCATCATGTAAGACAACTGAGTTTACTTGTCATGGCAAATACCCGTTGGACAACTCAACACTCAGATGCATTCCTCGAGAATGGGTCGCAGATGGAGATGAAGACTGCGCCGATGGAATGGATGAAAAAGTCAAATTCAACCAATGTATTCAGGATACTGAGTTTCACTGCGTCATTGATGGGCGTTGCATTCCAAGATACAGAGTACTGGATGGTGTTGATGATTGTTCTAATGGTTCTGATGAAATCAAAACAATACCCTGCATTCCACACAAAGAGTTTCGTTGTGTTGCCAATGGACGTTGCATTCCACGTTCTTGGAGAGGAAACAATATGATTAACTGTGTTAACGGAAGTGACGAGTTACCAATGCCAATCAACGAAACGTGTGTTGATGGGGAGTTTAGATGTAAGAACAAAAAACGCTGCATTCCGACATATTTGCTCTGTGATGGAATGGATCATTGTGGTGATTGCAGTGACGAAATAGAAAGTTGCATGGAACCGAGGATGTTTCGTTGTCCAAACGACCCAACCGGTAAATGCATCCACCGTTCTTATTCCTGTGATTCCCTTATGGATTGTCCAAACAACGGCGACGACGTGACAAGTGTCCCTGGATTCAAATGCCCTATAACGCCATCAGTTGGTCAGAAACCTAAACACTGCGTTGTTCCTCAGTGGAATCTTTACGACGAGTATTCTGCATGTGATGATAAGTCTGATCTTTGTGCTTCGAATAGTTCGAAATGCACTCGATGTGTTTTCAGCAATCTGACAATATCGGAAAAACAGATCTGTGACGGAATAATCGATTGTCCAGATCTATCAGATGAGTGTCTTTGCTCCACTCTGCTCCCTTCATACAATCAAACGAAACGTGTGTGTGAGAACATTTGTTATGAGAAATCGAGCCCCTCCTGTAATGATTGTCAACAAGGTGAATTGATGTGCGATGGGAAATGTGTTGCACCCCGAAAAATATGCGATGGTTTCACCGACTGCCCAGTAACATTAGTGGACGAAGCCTTATGTTCGACAACAACAACCACAGTCAACTACTCTCAGCCTCAATCAAACTTTCAATGTGATCCCATTTCAACAGATGTAAAAGTCTTGGCAGCCTACTTCATTTCATCCACAAATTTGGGCTTACTGATTCCAACATCGGCAACCAGGTAAAAAGTTCGTTTTTTTTAGCTACTCTTCCACAGCCACAACGATGTAAAGACAAAGCAAAAGAAACATAATTACACCAAAACGTGTGGCATGATAAAGGCGTAGCATTTGACATTTCGCAAAGGGGCAGCTGAAACCTCTACAGCAAACAAGACAGTACGTTTTTTCGCCGTCAATCAAATTTTGACTTAAACAAGTTTCTTGCTCTGTGTAGCGCACCTCCGCAATTCGCAATGGTTTAACTGTCATTTTTATGCCAAAGAACTGTGGAAACCGCAGTAAAAGTGGTAGTTAATGATAACGCCTGTGCATTTCTGTATTCAACAGAATATCACCCAAACAATCCAGCCATTTTGTTCATGACAAGTAGTGTTCTTAGTTTTTCACTGTCCATCTGCTCTTGATTTGCTTATTTGGCAGTGAGCAAAAAATTCACTGAACACCTCCTGGGCTTCCTCACTATAGATTGTGCAGTTGAACTTCACAAATTGATGCACATAGCTTGTTTAAAAATGTTACTCATTCCAAGTAAGCCTAAACTGCGTTTGCAAGAACTAAATTTAAACCAGCTCATTTGCACAAAAAGCTTGGACGCAAAATTCAGTGTCTTTCGCAAAATTGATAAAATTACTCTAACTCATCTAAACCAGTGGTTCCCAAAGTACGGGTCGCTGTCCAAACAAGGGTCGTGAAGGGTCAAAAAATGGGTCGCGCCGAAGTAATCCAAACCTGAGCTGTGTATTTTCAACGTTACCACTGCTTTTCCGTGTCTGTTTGCAGCATTGGTAGACTATTTAAGAAAAGGGTAGATTTCTGACATTGAAAAAGAACTTAGCAACTCACTGCCGAAAATTATCAACACAATGATTACTTTTTCCATACGTTGTTTGAGGCTTGGGTCACGAGGTGTTTAACAAACTCAGATTTGGGGCTCGCTCAAGACGGTTGGAAACAGCCGGTCTAAACACTGCAGTGAAGGTACTTATTAAAGAGAAAAAGTTATAATATTTTATAAAATGCACTGGTAGGGGCAACTCTTTTCATTTTGTGTGAGCTTAATGCAACGTTTACCCAACGTTGGAAAATCTTAAGTTTTATCAACTGTTGTGCACAAAAATGTGAATATTTAAACGCCTTCTAATGATTTTTGCTTTGCTTGGGGTCCTGGTAAAATTGTATATGAAATGATGGGGACGTCGTTGTTAGTTTGCCCTGACTTATGCCAAATAAGCAGGTGAAACAAAAACACAATTACTGAAACACCATGAATAGTTCTAGCCAAAAAAGTAGCCGTTGAAATGCAATACACTGAAAAGCAATAATTTGAAACTTCCGTCAAATAACGGTGCTTGTGTTGGGCATCACTTCTAAACACGTGTATACTGTAATGTATATAGTTATGTTAGACCACAGTACAATGGAGCTCATAGACAAAAATAATATGATTTTATCAGTAACATCAATCGAGTGAAAGCTAAAAGGAGAATTGACCCAGTTGGAGAGACAGATTGCTGAAATTAAATTTTCAGTAAACAGCTCAAATTTTCAGGTGGAGCAAAAGTCAACATCCTTCATTTGGAGTGGGACACTCTACAGGAACGATTTCATTGTGTTATTGTCGGTTTAGCAATTCTACTTACCATCTTTGGGTGCTGTTGTCAGTTTATCAATTATACCTCCGGAAAAATGTGATGAAGTAACCACTACGAATTTAGACTATTGCAGAATCGCAGGGAATCAATTGCAATTGATAACAAAAACATTTAGCAATGCAATTGTTTGTTTTACAAAAATTGAAACGAATAAGGCAGTCCTGAGCCCTGATACGCTGAAAGCATTACAAAGTTTGTCAGTAATGCTGCGATGAACAAACATGCGCAACATTTAGCTGAAGGAACAACATGATGCCTTGCCATGCATTTTCAGTGGGGGCATCGCAGAGAAGGATCAGAAGGCACTTGGAAAGTGTTTCACTTTCGAAGGAGGGTTGCTTGATATTTCGTTAAAAGTATCCACCGAATATGTTGTCACTGGCCAGCCCCTGATGCGAGGCCTCCCAAATGTTATTGGTTCCCACCCCTCTGATGTAATCGAGCAATGACTATTTGTGGTCTCCACCTGACAATGGCTTCGACATTATTCAACTGTTTACTATTCCTGGGTTCTTCAACAACAGCAAGCATTGCTAGCTACTGTTCGTACGAACTCTTAAAACAACGCTTGAGCTAAAAGAGCGAAGCTGAATCATACTACAAGTTTTTTTAAATGGTTTTAAAAGGCTTTACTGAAGCACCTGCAGCACTTTCGTGAGTTTCGCTTTCTGTATAACCGTAGCTTTCCACAGATGCGATGGAAAAATTGAATGCGCAACATTCGAAGATGAATGCAGCGAAAGAGCTAATTGTTCGAGCAAGCCTGAAGTCTGTGACTTGATACCTATAAGAGAGGTTGGTTGACGCCATTTCCTTTTCTAATTTGGGATAAAAAAGCGTGTGGAGAGGTTTTGAAAAAGCGCGGAAAAATATTCGATCTTATCCGTCGACTACGCTTGCCTAAAATTTTCTGTGATCGCCAATATTCAAGCAAAACTTTGCTTTGTCCAGTGACTTGGTTCCGAATACAACTTTCTAGTACGTTCACTTAGAAAATAAACACTTGAGGTTTTATATCAGGATGCTGCAAACGGTGTATCTTCACAAAGCCCTTAAAAATTCCAAAGGTTTTCCTGGATTGAGATAAAACGTTTGCTGGAAATCCTCAAAATGAAACGTATCCAACAAAATGTGCTCTTAACTCATTTAATAAATCTACAAAACTTATATGGTGCGTTAAAGCCTGGAATGCAACGGATTAAACCTGGGTATCAAGTAAATTAATTATTTATGTACCCAAGCACACTGTGATGTCAAATGTCAGAAAATGTAACTACTGTATTTTACCAATCGATTCTGGAGCTTGTTCTGGCTGGAATCACACGTAAGTGCTTCATTGGGTGATAACGTTAATGCTTTTTTCATTGTACATAAGTGGTACAAGAAACAAAAACAACAAACAAGTCCTGCTTCAAAACGTTTTGACTTCGTTGGTTAATTTGCAGTCAAAGTAATGAAAATATCCCATCATTTTGCTTTAAAGGCAAACACTTTATTCAGCAGAGACAGGTTTCTCATTTGTTAATGGAATATTTATGATTTGTTAATGGCACAAAACCTGCGGAAAGATTGGGTAGGAGGTAGATGAACGCACGTAATTTGGTATTTATAATCTAAACAAGCAGACAGTCAACCTTTTTCCTTCCTCATCATTCCCGTTCGCGTCTTTGAGGCCTACTTCTCAAGCGGAGATACGTCATAGCATCTTTGTTGGGCTTGCTTCATGACCATATCCCTCGAACAGCCTAGTTTTACGTTGGGGAAAATATCTTTATCGATGCGGCTTGTTTTAGGCAGCATATAAACAACCATACAAGTGTCAGTAACCCTGACATAGGTGGATCTTTGTAGACCACCAACAAAGCTGTTTCGAAAATGTTCAGATTTCCTTCCTGTCAGCGCAAAGCCTGAGTCCTGTTTGGTTGACACCAACAGCTTGTTTTCCTTGCATCTCTGTTAATTCAATCCATCGTGTTGGCTGAACCTAATCTCATTCATTTTTCAGATCGTGCTGCCTGCAAACTCAGAAAAACTAAAAAAAAAACTAACTCTCCGTTTTCGGTCCTGCACATCACTTCAAGACATTGTTCTTGGTTCTTACGTTTGCAATGGAGTGGCCGAATGCAAGAAACAACAGGACGAAATCTCTTGTCCGAATCGCTTTTTTTGTGATGCAGGCAGTGCAGAGTCATTGATAACAGGTTGGTTGCTTCTCAGAAGTCATTTATGCTCTATCAGATTTTATTATAACCATGTGGACGGCAAAGTTAACGCGCTCAATAGCATTTATATGAACGAGGTTGGAAATAGGGCTGGGTTCAAGTCAGTCCCGTCGCCACGGGGGGGTTGGTGTGCTTAGCCCCATAGACAAAGCTCCAATCCCACCCAAATTGAAACGTGAAGCACTATAAATCAGTGGAGTTTTTGTCAAATTTTACAATGTCAAGGCCCCTCCACAAAACCGCAAAGCCCCCTGTTGTAAACTTTCTGGAGACGATTCTGGTTCAAGTAAGTAATTTCCTAATTATTTATTTGAAATCCTTTACTTATTACTTGATCAACCAATTTAGCCGTTACGTGATATTTCAAGTAGATTGGTTTCAGAAAGTTCAGGTTTTAAAAGCCACGTCTGTTGCTGTAAAGTAAACGCAAGGTTACAAATTTCATGCATCATCACACATAAGAGAAGCCATTGAGGCGAATAGATTTTTGCCTGTGCAGAGCGCTTTGTGACCCACAATCGTTGATTGTCATCGTGATCACGAATTGGAGTGAAAATTGAATCGCCGCCAACAGGCGCGAATTCGTCTGAGCAGTTCAGCAACAGTTAGGTCATTTTAGCAGTGGCGTCAATGTTGCCACTTCTGATGCTTTACCATCAGATCTGATGTTTTCAGATAAATTTCTGACGTCTGATGCTTTTGAAACAAATTTGATGTTGACTGGGCTGTTGTTCTCATTTTCCACATTTCCTATCCTTTCATGAAAAGTACAAGTTAGATTCATTACATTTAGAGATTCTTTCATCAATCTATCACTCACCCTAATGCTGATGTGTGTTTGGTTATCGTTCCAAACTGAAGAAGCTCTCCACTGCGTTGAGAATAACAATTTGCATGAATTACAAGCGACTCTTCTAATTAATGAATATGCATTGCTCTACTTCCGATTCAACGAGGGTTACCGTGGTTTGTTAGGCATTAGTAGTAGAAGCATTTAGCTTATATGAAACTGTAACTAAAAAATCTGATGTTTAAAAAGTTTGGAATCTGATGGTAACGAGACTGACCCCAGTGGCAACAATGAGTGGCGTGACTAGAGATTTGAGCCAGGGGTCGAAACTTATCTGAAAGGTGTCTACTAGCTACTGCAGGTTAGCCCACCAGCCAACACTCCGAAAAAAACTTGAAAATGATGGCTAAATTGAAACACTAAATCACCGAAGGATACTCCGAAAGCCGCAAAAAACTACTGAAAACCAAAAGAATACCAAAACAGGAATACAAACTAAGTCGGGGCTCGGTTTTTACATTTAACTCAGCATGAGTGATTCTCCCCTCTGACCCCCTGTCAGTTACACCATTGCATCTTAGCAGTTGCACAATGTCTGAGTTCATACCAAAGCTTAGATTTACATTGAGTGATGACATGATTGACAGTTTGGGTCGTGTGCGAAGTTGCTTAGAATACAAATAGTTATTCGCCAATTATTTGATTTTAAAATTGCAAACATTTTTATATTCTTGCATGTTTTTAAGTCTAAATCTCGATTTTCCTAATTTGCTTGAATTACTTTAGTCACTTAAGTAATCTTTTAGAAATTACTTATTACTTAAACAATGAATTTTTGCTACTAGAACACAGCCCAAGTTGGAAAAATTGCATCTCAACATTACTTGCATTGGCTTCAATCTGCACATCCAACTACTAACATCAGTCCATTTTGTTAAAAAAACTACGCCATGTTCTACAGCAAATCAACATAATCATTTAAGTCCGCGAAGCAAGGGATGCAAGTTTTTGCTTTCCAGATGTCAGTACCGTAAACTTCTTTCACGAAATCTACAAAAGGCACCATGGTAAATGTCTTTCAACAAACATCTCACAAATTACAATGCAAACTATGTTTCTACATTTATAACATCGAAGCATTAATCTTGGAATACGATGACGAAAACTCCTTGCAACTCTATGACTTTGACGGCCCTTATCATTGCAAAATAATTTTTGTTAAAATACTGTATGCAATTTCATTCAAGGTCAAAAGAGTCGAGTAAGCATTCCTCAAGACAATCTGTGCAATCTTGTTTCGGAGTGCAAGTCATGCACAGACATACTAACTTGTGAATCTCCTGGCGCCAATCGTTGTGACGAATGCAACTGCTCGTCAACCACGCATTTTTACTGCAGTAGCGGTAAACCACTTTTCGTAGAAAGGAGCAAAGTGGAAGATGGAAAAAACGATTGTTCCGATGGTTCGGATGAATGCCCTCCGAGCTTTCTAAGCAACGAT
>Ga0210059_1005045_pt1 | contig 21235 bp, 21 predicted proteins | sample Ectturendosymbi2_FD_188042 | JGI IMG/M metagenome (GOLD analysis project Ga0210059, IMG submission 188042) | Ecteinascidia turbinata endosymbiont from Florida, USA - Sample 2 (SPAdes) (version 2) | ecosystem: Host-associated > Tunicates > Ascidians > Unclassified | place: Key West, Florida...
AATGCAACCATTCAGCCTCTCATTAAGCTCCAAAATAAAGCTATAAAAATAATAAATCCAACTAACATGGGATCACTAGAAGACCATTTCCAGCACTTAAACATCTTATGCCTTCCCAAACTATATTGCTTTTCAGTAGGCAAATTCATGCACTCTTATCTGCTTCCAAATCATTTTGATGAATACTTTATTCCACTCAGATCAATTCATTATCACTCCACAAGACTAGCAACCTCAAAAAACCTGTTTTTACCTGGAGTTAACTCTTTCTCAGGAAAATGTTCTCTTAAATTTATTGGCCCAAAATATGGTCTTCAATACCAGACGATATTAAACTTTCAACCACCTTTACCTTCAAATGGACACTTAAGAAACACCTCCTACATGAAAAAATTCCCAATTATGAACTTCAGCAACATTTCATTTGTCCAAAAAAACTACAGTGAAGTCTAGTATTCTGTAACTCTGTTTTATTTTTTGTGTGTATTTACTTTTTCATATTTTCTGTGTGCACATTCTATGCTTTTCGGCATGTAGTACACCTTTTGCTTTTATTCTGTTTTGCTTTGTTTTCTTTTGTACCTCATTAATAAGTTTTTGTAACTTTTTTACTTTTTATATTACTATTTTTAAATTTCTTTGTATTGCTAAAAATACTCTAACCGCACCGATTTCCTTCACTTAAATTCGATCCACTCATCTATGTACATAGACATGCGCTTTCACCTGTACATTTTCTTCACCATGCTCTGCGTTCATTCGTTTTCTGTTTTCTTTTCATTATGCTTATTTGATATCCAACTGTTGTTTCTCAACACTTATCAAAAAATGATAAACGGGGTTGGTTGACTAGATGACCGCCACGGTCTTTCGCCAATCCTATATGACACAGCGCCCGTCTTTCTTTACACCGATCAGCTATTATGCCATTGTGTTTTCATTTGCTCTAATTTTCGCTAATGGTTGGTTTACTGCATGCGATGGCTTTTATGGTGCTACTGCTTATTGGGTGAGTCATATGAAACAATAAACCATTACCATTACCAAAGGCGGAGGTGCGAACACGGCCGCATACTGTACAGGCGGATCCCTGCCGCGTTGTCGTTGGATGTGGTTGGTTGTGATGTTGGTGTCTGCGCACACGCTTTGCTACTGCCACATCAATATGTTGCTGCTCAAAGGTTGCCAACCCCCTGTGACAAACTGCACGCCATTCTTCTCGATCCCCGGCCAATTCCTCAAGTCTTTCGAAAGGGATCCCCCGCATTTACTTAAGGACGACTTAATGTGATCCTTAAAACGCTTCTTTTGAACCCCCACCTAACGTCGGCCACAGGAGAGTTCAATATAAAGTAGGCGGCGGGTAAGTCTGTTTCCAGGCATCCTTATCACATGGCCAAGCCACCTCAATTGTCTGCTGAGTAGTATCGTTTCGAGGCATGTTGTGCCTGCTCTGCGGCGAATCTCAAGATGAGGTATTTTGTCCCACCAGTGCACGTGCAGGACAGTTTGAAGACACCGAATGTGAAAGCCCTCGAGGGCTTCGATGTGACGACGGTACGGTGTCCATCCCTCACATTCATACAGCAGTGTTGAGACGCAGATTGCGTTGTAAACGGCCAACTTGGTGCGTGTGGAGAGGTCACGGTTCGTAAAAACTCGCTTGGACAGCCTCCCGAAGGAAGCGGACGCTAGGTTAACACAATGTTGAATCTCCGTGAACTGTTCAGTGAGGCCAAGTTGATCCCCGCTGATGTAAAAAGTTGGGGGCAGCGACGAACCTGAGGGGAGGTAAAGGACTTCCGCCTTTTTGGAGTTAACGACCAGTCCTGCACGAGAGTATGCAGAAGAGATTGCATCCAGCTGTCGCTGCAGGCCGTCTGGTGTGTGGCAGGGCAGCGTCGTCTACCTATTGTAGATCGAAGATGGTGTCGTTTGTTACTTTCGTCACTGCTTGCAAACGACGGATACTAAAGAAACTGCCATCGAGCCTGTACTTGATGCGAACGCCATCTGCAGCAGAGATGTTGTGACGAAGACGAGAGTCACTGCCACAAGGAAGAGGTTGAAAATAACAGGTGCTAGGACACAACCCTGTTTAACTCCTGTGTTAACACCAAAACTCTTCGACAATTCTCCTCCCTGCACGACGCGGGCTCTCATATCAGTATGGAATTCCCGTAAGATGCCAAGAAAACGTGGAGGGCATCCAAATTTGCACAGGACTTGCAACAGCAGATCACGATTGACGGTGTCAAAAGCCTTTGTAAGCTCGATGAAGGCAATAAAAGGTCACGATGTTGTTCCCTGCATTACTCCTGAAGAAGTCTTGCAGCGAAAATCATATCAGTGGTGCTCCGCGCGCGACGAAAGCCACACTGGGATTCCGGAACCACTGTATCAACGACGTATGTCAGAAGACGTATCAACATTACACGGGTAAGTAATTTACCTGTGACAGCGAGAAAGGAAATGCCACGGCTGTTGCCATAGATAGCCCTGTCACCTTTTGTCTTGCAAATCATTATTATATTAGCATCTTTCCATTGTGTGGGACGAATATTCGGTGCCAACGCATTGCTAATGAAGGAGTGGAGTCGCCGTAGCAGCAGATTGCCCCCGTATTTGAAAATTTCATCAGATATGCCATCAGAGCCAGGTGCCTTATTTTTTTAAAGTTATTTGCTGCAGCTGATATTTCTTCTATGGAAGGATAGTATCAAGTTCTGATATGATGGGAAGTTGCGGCAGCTGATCAGCTATGGATTGATCCACAGGATTGTCCTGATTTAGCAGTTCCTGGAGGTGCTCCACCCATCGAGAAAGGATGTCCTTCTTATCTTTGATTAGGGTGATTCCATCCTTTGTACGCACAGGATGCGTGGAATGGGATTTCGGACCGTAAACATATTTTATTGCCTCATAAAACTGATGCGCCATATTTGCATCCGCATAGTTTTGTATTTCGGTAGCCTTGGAGAGCCACCATGTGTTCTCCATTTGGCGCAGTCGTTTTTGCAGTTGTGAACGCTGCAAGGCCCATCTGCTCTGGAGTTCAACTGAGTTGTGGCTTTGGAGTTTAGCGGCAAATGCTGCGTTCCACTCGTTAAGCAATGCTTGTATTTCAGCATCATTGCTGTCAAACCAGTCTTGATGTTTTCTGGTGCTGTAACCAAGCGTATCTCCAGCAGCATCCATGACAGCCTTGCTCAGTGTGACCCACTGTGTTGTAGCGTCCGAGCTGCTTTGAAACGGCAGAGGTGAACAATCTGAGACCTGTGCAAGATTAGACGATATGGCTGCACGTAGGCTGGACAGATCTGCTCTTCGGCCCAACCCGCTGACGTTAAGTCGACGCTGAGGTTTCTGTTTTCGGGCTGGGGGACGAATGCGTATGCGGAGCCAAGTGCGGACGAGACGGTGATCAGTCCAACACTCAGCGCCACACATCACTCTTGTGATCTGAACGTCTTGGAGGTCGACCGCTTTGACAAGAACGTAGTCTAGCAGATGCCAGTGCTTGGACCGGGGGTGCATCCATGTTGTTTTATGTTTGTGCTTCAGTTGGAATAATGTATTGGTCACAAAGAGACCAAACTCTGAGCAGAGACTAAGAAGCATATGACCATTGCGGTTGATGTTACCTACGCCGTGCTTGCCCATGGCATTTCCCCAGATCTTAGAATCAGAGCCAATTCTTGCATTGAAATCTCCAAGTGCGATGAGCTTGTCCCTGCGAGGTACTGTTATTACGGAAATGTTTATTTGTTAGATAAACTTCGCCGTATTTAGTTATATCCGTAATTCTTACATGGGTTCGTTCATGGACATAACAAGGAGAATATTCACGAAAGCTATCGTTCGCTTGATCCCCTATCAAAAGACTCCTAACCTTAGTGCGTTCATCAAAGGACACATATATTTCTTTTATTTGCAATTTATTGTAAATCTAATAAAACGAACGTGGTACTCACCAATAAAATACAAGTCCAATCTTGACTCTCAGTATGAAATCGTACACAGCAATACAGTCATACAAGCAAGCTGACTAACTAAAATAAATGACAATGCGTTTATTGTAGTTCAGAGTAACTCACTGCTCTGTAGTTCTGACACTTTCTGGACAGTGAGTATAGTCATTCGTTTAGCTCAGAGTAAATGCCTTTTTCTTATTTCGTTGATTCATCAGAATTTTTATTCTTTACAGTCACGCATTTAATTTCCGCAATGTCGCTTGAACCAAAATGTTGCGCTGTGCAAGCTAGTGTTCAACACGACGATGGTATGGCGTGTGAGCGTATTGCAAAATTTGTTAAATTAATGTTAGCTTTGGGTTTAATCATTCTGTGAAGACTTTATAAATTTCAGATTCAAAATGTGCGAGCCTTTACTTTTAGCTCGTTTGTTTTATTGTTCTGAGAAAAAAAACTCCGCCACCCGAACGTGCTCACGATTCAGAACGACAGAGCGTCGTCGTCTGAACGTGATCACGATTCGGAGAGACAGCGCTTCGCCTCCCGAACGTGTTACTTTGGACAAACCAGAGATATTTTGTCACGCATTTTGACGGAGAATCTCTGCCTTCCAATTCCGGCTGTAATTGGTTCTTTGAGAGCTCAAACCCAGGTGGCAGTTCACCTAAGCGACCTCTCATTCCGGGTGGAGTATTGTAAGACTGAGCAAGGCAGCGGCCTTTTGACAATATCAGTCAAACAATAAGCGGCCAATTTGGACTAGCCAAATTTGCGCTGTAGAGTGACAGCATCTCCCCCGGACCAAGCCGGTTGACTCTTTATCAAAGGGGCAAGTGCAAAGAATATGAACCCCTTTGACTTAACCATCACCCAAAGACAGGTAATATTTTTGTCCGGATGGCAGAGTCTTTTAATTCAAAGGATGACAAGCTCAAGGCAGGGCAAACCAGAGAAGGAGTCCGCAGTTCAGAGAAAAGCGAACTGCCTAAAGGCCGAAAATCAGCCCTTTTTACAGGCAAATTGTCACGTGACAGTCCTCTCACTAATTATGTGATTTTTCTATTTTTAGTAATATTTCTCCATGATTCGGAAGTTACCTCATTTTTATAAAATATGATTGGTCAATTTAGGGGGCGTATTTTCTCCCTTAATCTTTTATTGGTCTGTCTGGGAGAAGTATCTGGCTCTTGCTCTTCTGCCTTAGTCGAGCGTTTCATAAAAACGGAAATAACAGTCACGTTTTTAGCTAAACTTCTTCTAATTCCGGTTCTCTCTCTCGTTTTGGTAGAGAGAGTTTGTTTACATGCTTGATTCTGCCTTCTGTAGCGAGAGAGGTACTTTGTATGTTTGATTCAGTCTGTGCGCATTTCCCACAAACAGTAGTGCATTTTATATGCATATGTAGTAGTGTTTTTGGCATTTGTTGGTCCATTTTGAGAGAGCTCATTTGCATAGTTGATTCTCAGCAAATGACAGTTTTCTCAGTGTGAGAGAATCTCCCTTTTTTTTCTGTTTGCTTCTCAGAAGCTGATGTTTGTAAAATCATTCATGTACAGACCATAAGTGTCTGCTACAGTACCTGCATTAACGTGGACCGCAGCATCGCACAGCAGTGATCTTTAGTCTCATCGTCAGATGTTAGTGTTGGAGCGTACGTGCTGATGAAAGCGGCATGTCGATGTTTTGCGATGGGGGATTCTCAGAGTCATCAGACGTTCTGAGATACTACCGGAGATTCAGGTAGAGTCTGAAGCAGTTTGGTGCGAATGGCAAACCCGACACCGTGAATACGCCAGGAATCCGCTGGAAGCCCCTTCCAGAAAAAAGTATAGCCACTGGCCATCTCGTTCAGTGAGCCTTCATCTGTGAGCCTAGTCTCGCTCAATGCTGCAATATCAATGTTGTAGCGCGACAGTTCGGAAGCTATGAGAGCAGTTCGTCGGCGAGGACGGCTACAGTTGTCTGCATCCATCAGGGTTCATACACTCCAAATAGCAACTTTGATGTGTCGAGATTTTATTAATTGCTTGCGTTGCCGACTGCTGGGAGGGATGCCCTAGCGGTCGCAGTCTACCGTTGGAGTCGATAATTTGGAAATATAGTTCATACATAAACAAACAATATCATAAACTAACGTTTACCATTTTCTATATTTAATGTGCTGCACGTTTCAGGTTATAATATAATAAGTGATTTTCAATCAAAAGCAAAAATCGTGGAAGCTAACTTTCTGCAACAAACTTTACACCGCGTGCAAGCTACAAAGCACATCGGTCATGTGATTTACTGCTGTACAAGGTTTTTCCGCTCAACGTTGATTACCTTGAAGTGCTTCCGAATAGAAGTAAACGAAAATAGGTGGCCGATTTCAGGAAGTACTTGCTTCGCCCTCCGGAAAAGATTGCTCAGAGATCTTGAATTGCCAGATTTTTGATTCTACAAATGACCAGAAGTTCGTCATTGGAGCCGCAATATCGGTTGGCACTTCAATCGCAAATGAGTCAAATAGCTGCGGACCAGCCACGGGCCAGCACACAGACAAAAACGCTATTAGAAGAAAATTCAGGCAGCGAAAACAAAGGACGATAGCCGTAACAGATAGTCAACGTTGATTAGGTTGGAGCAGTGCTTCCCGACAGTTTTTTCGCGAATTTTCTGTATTTGAGAACGAATTATTGTACAGTACACGGCAAACCATGCTTGTTTAAATCAACAAGTCTGTTCCCGGTCTACTCTAAGTACTCTAGCGAAGAACGTTTGTTTAGACCTCTCTTGTGCAAAGGTATGTTTTATCATCCTGCAACATTATTGCGTAACAATGAATTGTGCTAGCGTGAATTGCGTTTCGGTCATTACTAGCCTTGCTGTGCCGCGTTAACGAAGCGAGTTGCAAAGTGTGGCTGGGGCCAGAACAAATGTTGGAAGCACTGCTTTCGAACAAACTGTGTTCATAAAGCAGCAGATTTTGTTGTTTCGTCAGCACAGTACAGATTAAATAAAATGTTGTTTTGCTTGGCAACGCACTTGTGGCTTGAATCACAAAAAATTCAAAAGCTTCCTCGCTTGTTTTGACTGTTTGTAGAAAAAAGCTGCCGAAATTGTCTTTTAGAAGTCAACCAGCCCTGACAGCAGAAATGAAAAAAATTGCAATCTTCGCAACGTTGCTTGTCCTATGTTTTGTTCCTCGCACTCAAGGTAAGTGCAGTAAGTTTGAAGAAAAATGTAAAACCATTGTTTTAAGTTGTTCTCCATCTTAAGTACCGAGAAAAGTCACTGTAACGAGATACTAAATGATACAAGCTTGTTAAAATGTATAACCATTATTTTAAATTGTTGCAAAACCAATTGTTAATGGTTATACAACTATTTTGATTGTTGTAAAACCATTGTTTGTTCTTAAACCAAGAAAAATGTAAAACCATTTTACAATTGTTGTGCAACCAGGAAAAATGTAAAACCATTGTTTCAAATTGTTCTCACGCGAAAGGATGGGATGGTTGCGATCTTAAGTACTGAAACAAAGTCACTGTAACGAGATGCTAAATGATACAAACTTCTTTTTGGGATCAGGATTTCGCTTCACCAGTGGTATGCGAACTGTTTCGCGCACATACGTGACCATCATCGTGCACTTACTTTATGCGAGGTGCACTGCTGATCAGTAAAGCACCTTAATTTTGCGTTTCTACTGGTTGATACGTTCTTTGGCTCATAAAAGAAATTTATTTCTGTTTCGCCACACGTGAAATATATTTTCTTGCACTATACTTGTGTTTCAGGGCAACGTTTGAGGTGCCCGATGGAATAAAAAATCCAACGTTTTTTCTATATATAGGCAAAACTACAATTTTGCAAGTTTTTTGCAATTGTTCGCAAATCAAGTTTTTTCAATTTCTCGTAAATCAAATTCAGAAAATTTGTTTTTGTCTAGTTCTGATGCTTAACCTTTCAGGTCCACGAAGCCAATATAGTGCCAGTGACTTTATGAGTTCATAACTCGCCAGCCGATTAAGCTCCATGAGCTGACCAAACCCTCCAAAGATGCGGAGAAGTCGTCTAGTTTTTACGAAAATAGGGAGTTTTAAACTGTTTTTGTGGGAGACGTCATATTAGGGGTAGGTTTAGGCTTTCATGGCCCCTGCCACTGGGCCCCAACTCTAAGGGGCAATTTTATATTTTCTTTCAAAAGAAACTAGGCGAAAATCCGGATTTTTGCAACCCTTAATTGGTTTTCTAACGTTTGTGGTTTGAAAGTTCTGTCTTTTAAACAACATAAAATGGATTATTAATTAATTGATTTGTCGTTTGTAGGCCATAACTTCGTAATAACAAACGCTGGTCAATCAAGGGTTGTAGAGATGCGGCTTTTTGCCTAGCTGTTTTTAAAAAAGCACAAATTTGTGGGAGTAGGGGTAGGGATTAGGGCCCAGGCCCGGTAACCTGGGCCAAACCTATCCCTAATGTGACGTCACTCACAAAAAACAAGTCAAACTTCCCAAACCTTACATTGAAACTAAGACTTTCTGCATCTTTAGAGGGTTCGATCAGCTCAATCGACTGGCGAGTTACGACTTGACACAGTCACTGGCACTGTAATGACTTTGTGGTCCATTAAAGGGTGACACACTGTTCGGACGCAGTGATACAGGAAACACTGGCCGTTTAAGAAGCACTCATAACGAAATTACTTGAATGTATCAAAATCCGCAATAACATCAATCTCTCAGTTACCTAATACCTTGATTTTATCTCATTGAAAAATGAAACATGTTTTAATTCTTTACCTGAATCTTTGACCTACAGCCAACGAAGCTGATATCCATTCCTAAAGCTTTTGAAATTTAATAAAATGCCTCAAGCATTGATAGATAAACTGCAGATCCAGGGTTTGTTTGGACAAACGATATTTCTGTACGTCAAACTCGAAATCATGTTTTAAAATGGAAAGTGTTAAATGCATAAAATATGGTCCCTTTGCAATGAATGTTGGTTTGTTTAGGAATACGGTGCAACAAAATCATGCGAGGAAGCATGTTCGGAAACACTTTATTCAACAACGTATCGACAGTGGAATGCCCTGGACAGTGGTGCATGTTAACCACCAGCACGATGTCTATGGATATGAACAGGTTTAGCATGGGTAAGAGTAAAGTTTTTTATTTTGTGTTTTCGTGTAACTCTGCAGTTTCCAGAGTAGCTCTGAGTTGATTGTGAGCTTCAATCTTAAGGTGATTTTTCATAACGGAGAGTAAATGTAACGGCGGAGAGTAAATGTATGTTTTTCGACCGAACTCCCGCATGGGGGGATGATTATCTCTGACCCCGGCTTGATCGTGTCTTAAGAGTCTGGTAAGAAGAGCAGAGTTCCCTGACAACTGAGGCACTTTGAGACCATCTTGACTATCACCACCACTCTTTTTGGGAAAAAGGAAGTACGAGAATGAAGGCATGAATTGGCGAATGTGTAAACGTTTGTCTTTAATCCAACTGCAAGGTCTGATTTTGCGCGGAAGAAAATTGTTTTACCAGTTACCACAAGACTTCCTTTGCCAGAACATGCTTGATTGCAGCAGAATATTTCCTTACAAAAGTGCATAAACGCTATTCGTTTGGTTAAATTCTCGTAAAAAATTCACTGAATTCACAGTTTGGTATTACCATATCGATTTTTGATGTTTCCGCATTGGTTTTCAAATTTTTCCAAATGTACAAGTGCTTACCAAACTTTTAAATTTATATGAAAGTGAACGTTAGCAAAATCTAGCATAGTAAAGAAGCAGTTCACCATGAAGAGAACTCCACCCTGTTTGCAGCATTTTTGATGCGGTTGGTCGAAATATTCCCCCGTAAAGTGTCAATACCATCTTTGTGGATCTCACGCAATGCTAGGGGGAATGCTAGGGGGAGAACACCAAGAGGCGCACAAAAGCAACAGTCTAGTTAAAGTCAGAAGCAGTTTTGTCAATTTTTCATTTCGGGCCTACAATGCCTGGTCTTTTTCATTTATCCAATTTAAAAGAGTCTTCGGCCGTGGCATTATTCTCGATCAAGTTTACTTTTTAGTTTTAAGCTGTTGATTTTGGCTCCACTTGGCAACGTTCGTATTGCAACCACCACTCAATCATAATTTTCATAACACGTTGCGTAAAAATGCTGAAAAAGTATGTAGTGTCTGAATTGAAAAAATGCAGACAATTCAGTTAAAACTAAAAATATTAATAAATGTAATGCAAGACTAAGCCGGGATAACCAGTGACATTCGACAGATTTCGAGAAACGTTTGCCAAGACCAACAGTTCGATCTGTATTACTAAATCTCTTAAAAGGGTGCAAAAAGCCGTAATGCCTTACTACCGTAAGCAATACGATTTTTAAATGACTTCCTTCCCCCTCCTAACAGAATTCAACCTACAAACAGCTAGCAGATCGCAGAGATTTGCTGTTACCAAACTTCTAAGACCAAAGCGGCATTAAAACATTTCATGCAGCGAGAGAAACGGCAGGGAACGTAGTCCTTACGAAAGTTTTCTTCATTCAGGAACAATGCCGGTTACAACAATTGTTGGCGATTGCGGGGTTGCCAGCATGTGTCGTGGCGATAACGTCTGTGGCGCAGTCCGTGAAGCAATGGCTAGCTCGCAAGCCCCAGGCCTTGGAATGAGTTTCAACATTAATCACTGTAAAGCCACCTGCTGCAGCAAACATTATTGCAACCAACCTCCGAAGACGACGTTGGGGAGGCTCTCACACTTCTTGAAACAATTGTCTCAAGGTGGCAGCAAATAAGACAAAAATTTCAAAAGCATCTCGGCTTGATCTTTCTGATATGTGAGTATTGATTTTTGGGGTGGAATTTTTATAACGCGGAGGATAAATCTATTTTACGTGAAAAATAGTTTGTTTTTATCCGTTTCAATATGTTTCACCGTTGATTTTCGCATTTGTATAAACTTGGCAAAGTCTTTACAGATTCGTATCGTCTTTTCAAGCTTTAGTATGGAGTAATAAAAGCTTTTTATTCACAGAAAAGCCCTTGTAAGATGTTTTTTTAATGTTGCGTACAAATCATCAGGGTCAACGTTTCCAGGAAATGTTAGAAAAACTTCATTTAACTAGTGTAGTGAGACAAAGCTTATGATTTCTGTAATACCTTGCAAGTTTAGAAATACATTTATCACATTTAATATAATATACAGTTCTAACTTTGAGGTTAATGCTACTTGAAACCTTTTTCTCAGCTAAGTTAGAAGTACAGTAAAATTACCCTGCAACGTCATTTCATGGGACAGGAGAAGAAGCGTTGTTACATGCGAACTGTCGTTATGGCCGAACTACAGTAAATCGTTCCTGAAATGGCTTTTTAGATCTGGGCTTCTCAAACTTTGTTCTGCGTCCCATTTTAAGGAAGGTTTTGTACGCGATCCTTGATGTATAGCCTAGATTTTAATGATACGTGTCAAAGTCCAGGTACACATCTCAAAGGACGTTTTTATGGCCACGTACAATGGAAGTAAAAAAACAATCTAATGTGGTAGATGCATTTGATGGTTTTTACACAGATTATCCATTCGAAGATTGATACAAGAGCAGGTAAATATTTCTCATATGTCGTGCACAAGGCTAAGAGTTTATGAATGTAGATTAGAAATGACCGGACATTTTATTTTTATCCAAAAATGACAAACTCTGTTTTGAAAATTCCAGTTACAAATTTTTGTCGTTTAATAATTCCGCAAACTCATCCTGGGCATAGAAGGTGTGTGGCCTCCTGAAATTTTCAATTGTGTAAAATTTGCGCATTCAGCTTTTCGTTGAAGTACAACCTACTTCCTGAAACTGTATGTAGCATTAGTCTAAAACTACTCAGTGTGGTATCATTGCAGTTAGCCTAGCCACGACTTAGTTCTAAACACAAGCATGCCTTCGTGTCGGTGTAGTAAGATCAATATTAATTAGTACGTTAAAATCTTCATGATGTCCCAACGCGTAACTTGGTGTGCTTGCTTGATTATCATCATCATTTGAAAGCTCAGGTAGACACCTTATAGCAAACAACGGACACTACAAACCACGATATTGCTCCTGAATATGTAGTAATAGATTCACTGCAGGCCTAGTTCTAGTTTTCTTGCAAAGTTTACAAAATCTTTGTATACCTGATCCGGACCCCAAAATTGCATTTCACGACCCCAAATGGAGTCGCGACCCATAGTTTGAGAATCCCTGTTCTTTGATTAGGATTGCCGCTCATTGTAACGTGGTTTCGCAGTTTTACGCTCTGCTCCACAAACTGTCGACCAGACTGACTACAGTAACATGTTAACGATTTCCCTCCGTTCGTGCTGATGCCGCAATCCTTGCAGTGCTGCCAAATGGTTGACACCTAAATATGCTAAATGGTGCCACTTAAAACTGGCTAAATTCTGCTAAATCTTTTGTGACAATGTTTCAGATTAATCTCCGAAAATTGTGAAATTCTGTTAATCGGCTATTTTTGAGGCTATTAAAATAAAGTTGTAAAGTTATATATACAGGTTTTGGTCTTTCACTCTCTATCAATGGACAAGGGTAAAAATGTCGGTTTTGGCTGCTGCACTTCTTGGCCCACAATTATTTTCAGTTGACATTTTGCAAACTCCAGCTAAACTCTTTTTTTGTTTGTCACACACTCTTTTGAAATGGTCGCATGAAATTATAGAAAAATGCTCAGCCATAAAGAGTGAGCCGCAAGCAACTGATATTTTCGTGGAGGGGATGATTTTCTTGTTGTGCCTAACTAAATTTTTTTGACAATTTCGTGGGGTCAATTGCCCAGTTGCTTCCTCTTGGTTACGGGCCTGGACTACATTTTTCCTAGCTCAAAACGTTTGTAGCTCAAAACGTTGTTATTTGCATCAGGGGCTTCAGTTTTTCTGAGCGCTTTTTGCTTCCAGCATGATTTTGAGTTCACAGTGCTTCGTTATGATTGTATTATGTGAAACTTTGCAATAAACTTTACCCGAATCAGCAGGATAGGCACCGATCGGACTTGACGTTTATTTCAAAACAGTTGTCAGCAGCAACGTCGAATATATCGTTACCATCGCTACCTCTTCAGCAACACGATTTTTCGATCTCATTTTTTGTTCATTTCACTGATTCTTCTCTGTGAAAATGTAGCTGAGTTGAAGTAACTAGTCTCTACAAAGGTAACGCAAACCACCGATATCAGAAAAAAATTTTGTTGCCAAATCGCTTTCACGTAAATATACAAATCCTCTGTCTTGAAAACTTATCAGTATATTGCATGATTGCAAAATAGAATTGCGATCATGACTGAAGTATCGAGTCAAATTTACTGAGGCGTGACCAGGTTGTATGACGCGGTCAGTCGGCAAAGAACAGGAGAGAAGCTTCCGAAAAAACTTTTGTTATTTGTGAAGCATCTTCAAGGGTTTCACAGGGCTGTTTGCAATGAAATAACATTTAAGAAATTTTGGAAAACTTTTTTCTAAATATGTGCAAAAAAACAATATTCAGTTACTCCCACCAAAATCTTGTTGTTTAAAGGGTTGTTGCTTTAGATCAGTGGTTGCCATCCTGGGGTCGCGAACCCCGCGGGGGACGTTTGCTTTTTTTCTGGGGGCAGCGAGAGCTTCTAGTAAAAGTATTCATAACTACTTCCATAATTTGTATTTCGTAAATGAAACCACTTTTTGTCGTAGCCAAAATAATACGATCACCTGGCAAAATTGATAGCCTACTTCAATCAAAATTGCTAATGACCATTAGAGTACTGTTGCGTTTGCCAACGCACCAATAACTTGGTGACGTAAATTAGATGTCTGATTGCGGTAGGTACCTTGGGAATTATTCTAGTTTTCAATGGGTTGTGCTGTGGGTTGATTTGTATACGGCACGGGTCTCTCTCACTGATGCTGCCATATGTGTGGATTTGAAATGAGTCTTTGTTCAACATAGTGATTTCGTACGTTGTTATTTAGTCAATGTGATTTTCTATTGTGCAAACACAACTGCATTTCATATGCATGACTTGAGATTTTCGGAAGGGGGTCGTCAAGTTAATTTTGGTTACAAAATGGGTCGCTGCATGCAGTGGCATAGCCAGCCCAAAAATTTGGGGGGAGTCAAACAATTTTTTTGGGGCCAAAATGTTTGATTTTACGCGAATAACACTATTTTGCTTGGAAAAACGCCTCTAAAAACACAAAATGACTATTTTCTAAAAATTTTTGGGGGGGCATGGCCTCTTTGGGCCCCCCTGGCTACGCCTATTGCTGCATGAAAAGGGTTGAAAACCACTGCTTTAGATGATGGTGGCCTCGTGTCGTTTCTATAAGTTTTTGATCGAAACACGGTCGATTTGCTTAACGAGGCTAACATTCCACGATTTGTACAGAAAGTATAATTCTTCGTATTCCAGGCTGATATCAGAGCTTTTCATAACACCTTTACCTTAACCTTACTGTCAATAATATTTTTATTGCAGTTACAAACTCAATCATTGCTGAGCTGGGCAAACAAGTTTTAATTTTCACATCTGATAAAATCTGTCAAATTATCCACTAATTGCACTTTGCCCACATGATACCGAAATCAAAACACCTCTTTTCCCCATAAAAGTAATGTTTCTAGGCACTGTTAGCATACTGTAGAAAATTTTAGCAAACAAGTAACACTCTTTCAAATCCGCATAGTGCAATTGCTCACCTAAAAACTTCAGTAGCTTTCTTTCAAACACAACTTTCAAAAAATCCAAATTGCACACAGTGGCGGATGCAGGAGGGGGCAGTTTGGGGCAACTGCCCCGCAATCATTCGGCGCCCCCACAGTATTTCAGCGCCCCCAGGGTGATTCGGTCGCCCGGGTCATTTCTCCCATTGCCCCTTCGTTACGCTCCTGCTGATTGAACTATGATGCAGCGTGTAAAAAGCTACAGATATTTACGTTGGCAAACAACTTGCCGCTTTGTGACAAAAAGACATTGAACGTGCTCGATTAGCTTTAAGGAATTATGACCTACGTAACTATGCAATTGTGCAACTCCTCACTTCATATACATGGACAACGCAGAGGAGTATTAAATTACTGTTAGGTGCATAACGAGGTTAGGTGGCGTCCGGGGCAAGAAGCAAATTTGGCGCTCCTGTGTTGGAACCTGAGATCTTTCGGAAGCAAATGTACTGCACTGAAGTTGTTGTGACATTGTTAGGACTTTTCGACGCCCCTCGCGGTCATTCGGCGCCCTCATTGTGATTTGGCGCCCGAGGAATTGTGCCCCTTACTCCCGTCGTTACGCCCCTGAGTACTGTGCGCAGCGACGCGCCTCAACAAATCATGGTACACAGCTCTAACCAGAGGCATACGGGAACCTTGAGTTTAAGCGGGGCAAAATTTTCAATTCGCCGGAATTTTGCGCCACTTTGAGGAAAAACGAATAGGAGAATTTTGCAGGGCGATGGTTTTGTTTCAGAAACTTGACCAAAAATACCGGGAAGTTTTTCCTGCAATTTTTTAATCTTGTCCGAATCTCCACCCACGTCGTACGCCTATAGCTTTAATGCAGAAACTTTGGCAAAATACTAGCTATCTACAGCTTAGCGGATTGAATAATTGGTTTTACGTGGTCATAACAATTTTTGCTCAACACTTGAATATTTACAGTCCAAAATTAGTAGAATGAGGGCGCCTTTTGCACCCCGCTGGCGACGCGTCAGGCAACAGTTACTGATGGCTGTGTGGTGTCGAACCGTTTGTTGTAATTGCAAACCCGTAGACAACTCACGCTGGCCATGAAAAGATAAGTTTGGCATGGTTAGCGAAATCTGCAACCGATAGAGAAATGCTTAGCTTAGTGGTCGTTACATCATTCCGCTTGCATCACATGAATTTGAGCAAAAAGCAACCTTCTGGTGAAATCTTTAACTTTTTTACTGGTGACCGTGGTGTTGGCGAAGGTTCGTGGTTTCAAATTGGTGATAGGCTGATTCTCTTTTGTGTATTCTGGCCTGGCTGGATAGAAGCAGATCCATCGCCAGATCAACGGCATTGGAGTGGCTTTGAGCTTCTTCTAGGGCTTTGTAATAGTATACAATGAATTGAAAAATGACTTCATGGGGAGACTAGAGCTTGACTTTGGAGGTATTGATTGTGAATTTGCGGAGATCAGCCCGCTTGCTTGCACTTCTGTTGAAAAGTGTCACAACTTTTTTTAATTACCTGGTCTTGTGGGATTGATGTTTTTTCTTTCACATCAGCAATCCTGTGGCGAAAAATGTGAAACGGTAGTTAAAGACTTGATTGAAAATCTACCTGTATAAGTGCCGTTAAATGTATTTTAGGGCAATATGCTTCAAAGGCTCAGTGTAAATCTACCATGCGATTATAAGATCGTTTTTACGATAGTCAGCAAAGTTACCTAAAATGGGAGTAGTGTCCTGGCATATGCCTTTCATCCACGTGTTGTTTTTGAATTGTCGTTTCAGCAATAAACAAGTTTTTCATGTACATGTAAATGCATAAGCCTGGCATAGAAACGTGATCGTCATTCAGCTTTTTATTTGAGTCCTATCGTGGGACATGAGTTCTCACTTCCAAGTCCAAGAAGAACCATTCTGTTTTTAACCAGGTCGGGAATGCGTTTCAGACATTGTTCTTCACTGATGTCGCTAGGGATAGCAAAAACAGTGGCAAACGCTTGCGCGCAGCACGCTTTTATATCGTTTAAATACATTTTGCAGATATACGAGATCTGTATAGCTTGTGAAAACGAGACCCACTGATTGCGACCCGTTTCAAACGTTTTCTGAATTAATGATATAAAGCGCTTTCAAACTGTGGTTATTCCCTGAAAAATAGCATAGTTCAACCAACAAAAATAGTCACTTTTTGACATGGAAAAGATAGCCTCTTTTGTGTGACACACAACGATTGTCGCCGACAACCTTTGGTATTTAATTAAGTGAAGACAATTTTGGCGCCCCCCAATTTGACTCCCCCCCACACGCCTGGTCTGGATCCGCCACTGATTGCACATACTTTTTTGGTTTGATTTACACGAAAAGCGCCTGATGAATTTTGTCAGCAAACCACAAATAGCGAGTTGTCGATTCTATTGCCATTACATTAAAAACATGGCTGATGCAGACCAACCGCAATAAGGCAAGATGAATGAAAACAAGTCAAACCATTGAGACTGGAAACAGGAAGCCAAGGTAAACTTTTGAAATGAAACCAGCTTTTATCGATACTTTCAGGGACATTTCATTAAAGGTGCAGCGAAATTAATTAGTAAATAGATACCTGGCTATTGAAATGGGTTATACAACAATGCGTTTATTGCAAAACAACATAACATAAAACAAAAATTAACAAAATACAGAAAATGGGAGACACTACGCAAAACATCAGATGCAAACAAAAAAATTGAAAAAACAAACAATATAACCCTAAATCAAAAATAGCAAATAAAAGGTGACCATTGCAAACATGAACAAAATAATCCCATGACATTTAAAATTGAACAACATATATTACAGAAACACAAATTACAAAACAAAATGTATCAATTGAGATGAAGTTTGGTACCAGTCATTGCGTTTCGTTGTGAAAAATTGCCAGTGCATATAAAATTAACAACGCAAATAGATAATTACTTACCACAGAAGCGACGCAGTTAATTCAATCGGCACATGTTTTCAATACGAAATCGATGGATTGTTCAACGAAAACTGCTGGCTGGTTCGTAGAATTTCTCAAAGAGGGTAAGATGCGGAACAACGCAGCGTGAAAGGGAAGAGGGAGTAAAGCCTGCCGTGACTTCAGATTGCAAGTGAGAACGGTTAACGAGGCAATGCTTTGCGTCCGAAACGAACCTTGTGTTGCAAGCCTTGTAAGTGTATAGAAGTATAGAGTACTTTCCGACGGATGCCGTCTTCCGACGGATGCCGTCTTCAGACGGATGCCGTCTGTAAAAGTGTTGATTTTCTTCCCAAGTCTGCGGTGTAGGAATGAAACTCCAGGTGTCATTGGCGGATCCAGGGGGGGCTAAGCAGGCTGAAGCCTCCCTCTAAATTTTCAGATACAGTTTTTGATCGATAGTTCTCGACACAGAAACGTCCATTGGGGCGATTTTTTTGAAAGCCTTTAAATAAACCAATCCTTGCACAGGGATAGGGACGAAAATATTAAATGCCAAATCTATTTTGTTGAGTTCGGGCAGTCCGAATGGGCTTATTTCACTAAAACGAAACATCTAATAAGTAAGTTTTTATACAAAAAAAATATGGTCGCATTGTTACATAAACTGCACGTAAGTAAGTATACTCTTGTTTCATTAGGGTAAGATCGGGCTTCTTGTGAACAAAAGTTGACTAAGTAGCAGACTATAGGCTATTTTTTCCTACAAGCTTTCATGAATCAGTGCAGTTCAATTTATTACTTCTGCGAAGACATCAAAATTACAACACGAAAAAAGATGCTTCTTTCATCGACCCATATTCTTCTGTCTGTAAAATAAACTTTTTTTCAACCTACTATACAGTATTTCTAAAGTTCCGTTACCGCGATATAATCATAGGCTACAGCGGTGGAAGCCTTTGCCGAACACTTTCAACTCATCGTAAAATGTCTCAGAGATATCGCGCTGAAGGAGGACACAGTGCAATGGAACCATAAAACAATGGAACCGTAAAAGTTATAGACAAAAGGTCTTTCCTGGTGGCTTTGGTCATTGGCTGCAATGTCTTTTAAGGGCCTCACAGTCATGCTGCAGAAAAGCTCAATCGACATCACCCGAGCGATGAGGCTGGTGGAAGGCACCAGGAAAGGTCTTTAATACGTACATCGTCGTATTGGGGACTTCCACGGAAGATGGATGAAACAGGCACGCGAAATGGCGGAAGAAGCTGGAACCAATATTCCCACAGTCCGGCGCATGTGTGAAATTCAAATGCGCAGGGAAAACATCAGAGCTGCTACACCTGATGAATACTACCGCCAAACCATTGCAATTCCACTTCTGGACCAACTGTTGATGGAATTGACCAATAGGTTCAAAGAACACACCAGAAAGGCCACATTGGTCTTATGCAGCCCAGTAGCCAGGAGTCGCAGATTTTCACCCCCTAGAAAATTTTTCGCATCGCCTGGGAAAATGTTTTAGAAATAATTTCAAAATACTGGACATAGTTCAAAAGATTTGGGCCCCTCTCGGATAGCTCTTTGCCCTTCGTGGTGTCCCAAGCTGATTACGGGCCTGGGCTTATGCCTTGTCCCATCAGTAATGAGGAAGACTAATGACGCCTTTACCGCTGTCAGTACCTTCGGAGCTCCATACGTGATCAATCAAGTTCACCGACTGCGATCAGTCGAAGCTGTCCAGCACCACGCTACAAGCCTGATCCAGTGTGATGAAAAGGTACTTCCTATCACCTTCAGGTTCCTGAAAATTGTAGCTAACACTGCCAGTGACAACATATGAGACTGAACGAAGTTTCTCGGCCTTGCGCCGCCTGAGAATGTTTCTCCGCACCACAACCCGAGAGGACCGTTTATAAGGACTAGCCTTGCCTCATATAGACTGCACAGAAAAGTCAACATAGATTTGGACTTCGCCGTGGACGAATTTACAAGGCGTCACAACCGCCGCTTAGTACAACAGTGAATTTCCCAAGTGGAGGTGTTCCTTGCTCCGCTGGGTCAGTGACAACCAAACAGATATAGACAGGGCTGCTATACTATCCTTGTTGCCATACCTTCCTACATTTATCCTTATTTTTTTAAGCTGCTTCCTACAAAATAATTTCGTCTATATTTTCTCCTTGTGTTTTTTCTTTTGTGTATGGTCCATAGGTGCCTAAATGGGGCATCGCAATGCCCTGGTGCGTTGTTTTGAGATTGCAAAGGCTTCGGTTACTTGATATTTAACACCTTTCAAATTTCATAATGGTTTTCATGGACCGAGTTTAAGGGGGGACGGGGGACCATGCCACCCCAACTTTTGGATAAGGGGGGACACAATATCTTTTGTCCCTCCCAATGTTTTGTGATAAAAAATAATGCACTAGTACAAATTTCGCTGCTAAAATATTTCCCAAAGAATTTGTGAGGTCCAATGATGCAAGGTGCCATGTGTTTGGCAAAATTTGAACAATATCCAGACGCACATGACAAACAACGCTATGATTTAGGGGTACTTTTGGGTAATTGTAGGGCGCAGTCATGCCAGTTAATGGAATCTCAGAGATACATGTTCATAATTTTTACGTTTAATGTATTGTTTGTTTTGCAAAGAATAATTGAAGTGATGTGTTCGTTTCATCTACTTTCACAAAAAAATTTTCAAGACTTAGTATTAAAGTTTTGTCTACTTAGTAAAAAAGCAAATACCTAGTAATCACTGCCAAGTACACAGTATGCAAGTGCCATAACACCGTGGGATCATGGGCGTAGCCGGGGAAGGAACTTGGGTCATGGTCCCCAAATCATTATCGTTTCCATAATTTGCCGATTTTACAAAAAAGGTCGAACTACGGTTGAGTGAACATGGTGACGTGATAGAAACGCAAACAATAACATTATATTGTGGGATATGCACAGTAACATACGCATCACGCAAAGGTTTCCCCCAAAAGTTTTCTAGCAAGCTCGGGTTTCAAAACTGAATTGGTTTTCAAAACCTTTGTTGAGAACTTTCTCAGACCTTCATCGGGGATCTTGAAACTTAACTTAATGGGTCTTCACCGCTATGCAGTTAGTGCGCATCCGCAAGAACTCATCCCTGAACCGCCCTAAAAATAATCCTGGATCCGCCTATGGGTTTGGCTCTGTTGATCCGGTTGGGTTAGGTTCAACATTGATCGTATACTTGAACCAGAGTGGAACGTGGTTCAAACAGACATTGACACAGCCGTGCACTTATTTTGCATACAGCAACATGTACAAAATAATTAACTAAATGGGAAAACAGGTAATTAAGTAAGGTATGTAGCCTACAGCTCCATCTTCTTGTCATCTTACGTAGAATATCTTTTTTAGTAATTTGTGGTTGCACTGCCGCGATATATTGTGACACAGGGTGACCCAAAAAGATGCGTACCCATATTTTGTTCGATAAAAAAAACATTTTTTAACGAATGTCTTTTCTGTTGCAGGACGTGATAGGTGAATCTATGGATGATCGTTTGCAGCTATAGTTGCCCCAAAAATGTCTTGGACAAATCAGCAGAAGATATTCTCCCTGGAGACCTATTTTGCAACAA